>ERZ651768.3746-NODE-3746-length-10089-cov-2.367060_pt1 | contig 10089 bp, 6 predicted proteins | sample MGYA00514754_ERZ651768 | MGnify/ENA metagenome assembly ERZ651768 | reverse complement strand
GGTTCTGGAAAAAATCCAGCCCAGCCCGACCAACCGGTGAAAATCGCGACTCGAGTTCTGGGCCTGCCCGGCAACTAAAACCAACCTAACGGAACCCCTTGTTAGATCAACTTTCTCGCGCTCAGATTTTCTCAGGGTAAGCCTTGGCAAGGCTTACAGCCAATCGACCCAACGTACGACAGCACATAACATGTCAATTAACCGGCGCCTACCCCTGCGCCCCATAGCCTGCAGGCCGCGAACCCACCTTACCTGAACTGCCGGTATCCGCCGAATTCGGGTGGGTCAGTCCCGTGCTGCAAAATCGAGTCGCCGGCCTGGAATCACGCCGGTCAGCGCGCCCGCGTCATAAACAATTTCACCGTTGATGATCGTCGTGTCGATACAGGATCGAAAATGAGTATGCTCGAACGGCGACCAGCCGCATTTCGACAATAGACTATCGGCCGTCACCTCGGTCTTCCGGTCCATGTCGACGAGGACGACATCAGCCCAGTAGCCCTCCCGAACGTAGCCGCGCTCGCAGATCCCGAATAATTCAGCCACCGTATGGCTCATTTTTTCGACGGCCAGTTCGATGGTCATGTTTTTGTCGTGCACATGCTCGAGTACCATGAGTACGGCATGCTGCGCCAACGGCAACCCGGCTGGCGCTTCAAAATATTTATTGTTCTTTTCTTCGACCGTATGCGGCGCATGATCGGTCGCAATAACGTCAATCCGGCCGTCGAGCAGCGCGTCGAGCAAGCCCTGCTGATCGGCATGTGTTTTGATCGCCGGGTTGCACTTGATCAGCGTACCGAGTTGTTCATAGGCGCTTTCATCAAATAACAGATAATGCACACAGACCTCAGAGGTGATGCGCTTTTTATTGACCGGCCCTGGATCGAACAGCTGAGTTTCACGCGCCGTCGTTAAATGCAACACGTGTAAACGAGCTTCGTGTTTTTTTGCCAACTCAACCGCCAGCGACGAAGACTTGTAACAAGCGTCGGCTGAACGGATCAGCGGGTGCGCCGACATCGGCACGTCATCCCCATACTGTTTGCGAAATTCCTCTTCGCGCGCCTCGATCATCGGTGTGTCTTCGCAATGGGTTGCAATCAAAAGCGGTGATTCGGCAAATATCGCGTTCAACGCCTGCTCATCGTCGACAAGCATCTCGCCGGTCGAAGCTCCCATGAACACCTTGACCCCACAGGCTTCGCTGGTCGCTAGTGCCCTGACTTGGTCTATATTCGAATTGGTTGCGCCAAAATAAAAGGCGTAATTACCGCGGGCCCGGCCCTCGGCCAGCGCATAGCGTTCGGCCAACAACTCCCGGCTGGTCGTTCTCGGTACGACATTGGGCATATCCATAAAACTGGTGATACCACCGGCCGCGGCAGCAGCCGATTCAGTCGCGATGTCGCCCTTGTGAATCAGGCCCGGTTCCCGGAAATGCACCTGATCGTCGATCATACCGGGCAGCAAGTAGCGACCATTGCCCTCGATAACCCAATCGGATTTGGTGGCGTTAATATTCGACGCAAGTTGTTGAATTCGCCCGTTACGAATTAGCACGTCACACTCACAGGTGCGGCCTTCGTTGACCAGCAGCACCTCCTTAATTAATAGCGACGCCATAACCACTTCTTATTTATTCGGCAAAGCGATCGGTAGCACTTACCAGTTCATGCACCGTACCCGACTCGAACGCCGAATGACCTGCGTCGGGGACAATGCGAAATTCCGCTTCCGGCCAGGCACGGTGAAGCTCCCAGGCTGTTGTCATCGGACAGACCAGATCATAGCGCCCCTGCACAATGACCGCAGGAGTTGTTCGTATACGATCTAGGTCCCGGAAAATCTGATCCGGATCGTCCATGAATCCATGGTTGACGAAATAGTGAGTCTCGATCCTCGCGAGCGCCAGAGCGTACTTATCTTCGCGGAAACGCTCCACGCCGGCGTCCGACATAACCACGTTGCTGGTTACACCTTCCCACAATGACCACGCACGTGCCGCCTCGAGTTGCTGCTGCCGATCACCACCCATCAACCGCCGGTGATAGGCTTGCACCATATCCGCGCGCTCGTCATCCGGGATCGGCGCAAGGAACTTCTCCCAGTGATCTGGGTAGATGCGGCTAGCACCATCCTGATAGAACCAGCGCAGTTCCTTGGAACGCATCAGAAAAATTCCCCGCAGCACCAGCTCGGTGACCCGTTCCGGGTGTGCCTGGGAATAGATCAACGCCAGTGTACTGCCCCAAGAGCCGCCAAACACCTGCCAGCGCTCGATATCGAGGTGATCGCGAAGTGCCTCAAGATCGCTGACCAGATCAGCCGTCGTATTATGTTCCAAGCAGGCATGCGGCCGGCTCTTGCCAGCGCCGCGCTGGTCAAATAAAACGATCCGGTAGCGCCGCGGATCAAAGAAGCGACGAGTCGCAGCGCTGGTAGCCGCACCCGGGCCCCCGTGAACAAAAACGACCGGCTTTCCGGTGGGATTCCCGCACTCCTCGAAATAGATTTCATGAGGCGCAGTGACTGGCAAATGACCGCTTGCCGTGGGCGCAATCGGTGGATACAACCCACGCCGCTGGTTATTCGAATTCACCTGTGGTGGTCCTGATCAACCGGGTTGGACCGGCCCTGAGATGCGCTCAAGTCTGACTCCCCATGGGATCTTTTCAGCAGCGCTCAGTATAGCGGAGGATGTCGTGCGGACGCGGACGCCCACGGCAGCAATCTGGGCAAATCAGGCAAGCTGCCAGCATCGGCAGCACTGTTTGCTAGAATCGCTGTCCCAAACAAAACAGCTACCCGGAACCATCGATGCGTTCATCATTCAAAAAATCGGCACGGCACAACGCCTTGATTATAAGCCTCCTAATCGCACCGGCAATCTGCGCGGATGAAGCGCTGATTCCCTATGAGATGTTCGTGCTCGACAACGGCCTGACGCTGATAGTGCATGAAGATCACAAGGCGCCGATTGTTTCGGTCAATATCTGGTACCACGTCGGTTCAAAGAATGAGCAACCGGGTCAAACCGGATTCGCGCACCTGTTCGAACACCTGATGTTTCAGGGATCAGAAAACTTCGATGGCGAGTATATCGAATCGCTCCAGCAGATCGGCGCTACCGATCTCAATGGCACCACCTGGTTCGACCGCACCAACTACTTCCAAAATGTCCCGAAAACGGCCCTAGACCGGGTGCTGTGGCTGGAATCGGACCGCATGGGGCACCTGCTTGGAGCCATCGACCAAGCCAAGCTAGACGAACAGCGAGGCGTGGTCAAAAACGAGAAGCGACAGGGCGAAAACCAGCCATATGACAAAGTCTGGCGTCAATTACAGAAGCAGGTATATACCGATGGGCACCCTTACTCATGGGAAACCATAGGTTCGATGGAAGATCTTGACGCGGCCAGCCTCGAAGACGTGCAGGAATGGTTTCGCACCTACTACGGGCCGAATAACGCGGTGCTTGCCGTCGCCGGCGATGTCGAAGCAGCAAAAGTTCTGGAACGGGTTAAGTATTACTTTGGCGACATTTCTCCCGGACCACCGCTGGTCAAACTCGAAGAGTGGATTCCGCGCCACACGACCGAGCGACGCGAACGTATTGGAGACCGGGTTTCGCAGGAACGGCTTTACATGGCATGGACGAGCCCAAAATGGGGCACGCAGGCCGCGAGCGAACTAAAGCTAGCGCTGCAAATACTTGGCGGTGACAAAAACTCGCGCCTGTATGAACGTCTGGTGTACGACGAGCAGATCGCCACCGACGTGGAAATGGTTGCGTATGATCTAGAAATCGCCGGACTGACTTACGTCCAGGCGTCGGCCAAAGAAGGCGTGGACCTTGCCGTTATAGAGAGCGCTGTCAAACAGGAGATTCAGCGCTTTATTGCGCGGGGGCCGACGGCGAAGGAACTCGAGCGGGTGCAAACGCAATATCGGGCATCGTTTCTCCGCGGTATAGAGCGGATCGGCGGATTTGGCGGCAAATCGCATGTGTTGGCAGAAAACATGGTGTACGGTGGCTCGCCCGACTACTACCAGCGCAAGCTGGGCTACATCGCGGACGCAAGCCGGGCAGACCTACGGACCGTCGCCGGGGAATGGCTCGGTGACAATGCCTACATCGCCGAAGTCTATCCGCATGCCGCGATGACTGCGGCCGCGGAGGGCGCAGACCGCTCACAGCCACCAGAACCGAACGGGTTTCCCAGAGCAGAATTTCCTGATTTCGACCGGGTCAAGCTGGAGAACGGTCTCGAAATTCTGGTCGTGCAACGTAGTGCCATTCCACTCGTCAACATAACGCTGATGCTGAACGCTGGCTTTGCGGCCGATCAGTTTACGCGGCCGGGCACCTCAACCATGGCGATGGCAATGCTCGATGAAGGCACCGCAAAACGCTCGGCGCTCGAAATCAGCGAAGCACTGGCATTGCTCGGCGCTTTGCTTTCCGCCGGGGCCGATCTCGATACATCAACCGTCAGCCTTTCAGCCCTGCGCGAAAATCTAGACGATTCGCTGGCGATATTTGCCGATGTAATGCTCAACCCGGTTTTTCCGTCAGCCGAACTGGATCGGTTAAGGAGCCAGTATCTGGCCCTGATACGGCAGGAAAAAACCCGTCCGACCAGTATGGCATTGCGAGTGCTACCCAAATTGATATATGGCGAAGGACATGCCTATGCTCAGCCGCTAACCGGTTCCGGAACCGAGGAATCGATCCGGGCGATCACGCGCGCTGATCTGCAGCAGTATCACAAAACCTGGTTTCGGCCCAATAACGCGACGCTGCTGGTTGTCGGGGACATCAACACCACCGAAATCACAACGAAGCTGAAAAAATTATTCAAATCATGGGAACCCGCGGACGTGCCGGCGAAGAACATCGCCCTAGTCGAGCGTCGCTCTAAGGACGCCGTATATATCGTAGACAAGCCCGGCGCGGAACAGTCGATCATAGTTGCCGGGGAAGTCGCTCCACCGAAGTCGAACCCGGGCGAAATCGCCATCGAGGCCATGAATGATATTCTCGGGGGACAGTTTTTTTCGCGCATCAACATGAATCTGCGTGAAGACAAAAGTTGGTCGTACGGAGCACGCAGCATGATCATGGATGCTGAGGGCCAACGACCGTTTCTGGTTTACGCGCCGGTACAGACGGACAAGACCAGCGAATCCATGCTCGAGATTCTAGATGAACTAACGGCAATTAATGGTGAACGGACACCGACCGAGGATGAACTCGCCCGCGCGAAGAGCAGTAAGACATTGTCCCTACCCGGACGCTGGGAAACGAATGGTGCAGTGCTCCGGTCAATGGGGGAAATCGTCCGCTTCGGTCTCGCCGATGATTACTGGGACACATACGCCGACGAAGTCAATGCGCTAAGTGTAGACGATATTGCCCGGGCCGCCAGTGAAGTGGTTTTCCCCGAAGACCTGGTATGGGTCGTCGTTGGCGATCGTGAGCAAATCGAATCCGGAATCATAGAACTAGGACTTGGCAATATTCGCTTAATCGATGCAGACGGCGAGCTGGTATCGCATGAGACAACATCGGCCCACTGAGTGTGTTTACAATAGAGAAGGCTTAAGCGCGTCCTGCTCAAGCAATACCAAGCGAGCGCAAACGCTGATCGTCCAATACTGATGCATATGGCATCCGATTCCACAACGCCGCGACAAGTTTTCTACGGCTGGTATATCGCCAGTGTCGCCGTATTGGCGTACTTCTTCACCAATGGTCTGTCCATCTGGGTACCGCAGAATCTGTTTCCGCGGTTCATGGAAGACTTCAATGCGACCGCAGGCGAAGTCAGCTTTACCACCGGTACGACACTCTTGTTGTCGGCTTGGCTCGCACCATTTGCAGGGGCAATGATCGACCGGTACGGCGTCGTGCGTGTCATGCGCGCCGGCCTGATCGTGATGGCTGTATCTTTTGTGCTCTACCCTTTCGTACAGTCCTTGGCACAGTTGTATGTTCTGCACGGGTTCCTGGCGGTGGGACTTATTATGGCCGGGCTGATGCCGAACGTGGTCTTGTTGTCCAACTGGTTCGTCAAACGACGTGGGGCCATGATTGGTTTACTGGTCGCATCATCCAGCCTCGCCGGTGCGGTGCTTCCGCTAGCCATTTCACCCCTGGTGCTGAACCCCGATTTCGGCTGGCGCTGGGGTTTCGGCACACTCAGTGTCGCGTTCATCCTGTTCGCCGTATTGCCGGGACTCCTGCTACTGAAAGCTAGCCCGACTGACGTCAATCAAGTTCCCGATGGTCTTGCTGATACCGGCAAGACCATCGCTAAACAGAAATCAAGCGGCGTATCGTTTGGGGTTGCGCTGCGCAGTCGTTCGCTGTGGTTTCTAGGTCTCGGATCGGCCTGTCTGTGGTACAGCTTTCAGTCAGTCAACAGCCAGGCGATGATATTCTTCGAGCAAGAGGCCGGACTGACGCCGCAACGGGCAACACTGTTGTTTTCGATCATTTACTGGGTCAGCTTCTCCGGTAAATTCCTGTTTGGAGTGCTCAGCGACCGAATAGCAAAGCGGCGGGTACTTTTGCTTGCCGGCATCATTATGCTTATAGGCACATCAATTTTGTTCAGTCTTGCCAGCGATGGGCTGACGCTGGCACGTAATATTCCTCAATTAACCGCGTTCGCAATCGTGTTTGGGCTCGGTTTTGGTGGCTGCTTCACATTGATTCAACTTGTCACCGTCGAAACGTTTGGTCAGGCCGCACTCGGCAAAATTTTAGGCATCGTGATCTTGATCGAAGGCATGGGTGGCTTTCTGGGCACCGTAGCAACCGGCCAAATCAGGGATGCTACTGGAGATTACCTGATGCCATTTTTGATCGTGGTTGCTGTCGAAATTATCGGGTTACTCGCAGTTTTGATGATCCGGCCTGTGACGCCGCGGGATAAAACTGCGGACGACTAGCCGCCTTGATTAATCCGCGACTTGAAACCGAATAACAACTGTGAAAATATTGGCGGCACGCCAGTAGACTTGCATAACTGACGCGTCAACGCTTGATGCTGCGCGACTTGAGATTCATCACCCAATAGAGACGGTAGCCGGATGAACCAAAATGTTTCGGTTTGCTTACCGCAGCGGTTACTTTGCAACTTTTGTCAATCTCTAAGGACATCAGGATGATTGAAGCCAGGAAATTGACCAAAAGATATGGGTCGCTGAACGCGGTCAATGCTCTGTCATTTAATGTCGGACCCGGCGAGGTGCTGGGGTTTCTGGGCCCCAACGGGGCCGGTAAAACCACGACGATGCGCATGCTGGTCGGTTTTGTGCCGCCGACATCCGGCAGTGCGCACGTAAATGGACTATCCATCGATGAACAGCCAACCCAAGTCAAAAGCATCATCGGCTATTTGCCTGAGGGCGCACCGTCATATGGTGAAATGACGCCGCTTGAATTTCTTAACTTTATTGCAGACATTCGGAAACTTACTGGGCGCAACAAAACCTCTCGCATGAGCGACGTCATAGAGCGCCTGCATCTCGAACCCGTACTAAATCAAACTATCGATACCTTGTCGAAGGGATTCAAACGTCGCGTCGGACTTGCCCAAGCAATATTGCATGATCCACCGGTTCTGATTATGGATGAACCGACTGATGGGCTGGATCCGAACCAGAAGCACGAAGTACACCAATTGATAGAAGATATGGCGGCGGATAAAATCATTGTCATATCGACCCATATCCTCGAAGAAGTTGAAGCGGTTTGCAGTCGCGCGATTATTATTTCGCGCGGACGCCTCGTTGCTGACGACACGCCTGATGCGCTGATGCGCCGCTCACGATTTCACAACGCCGTGACTATGCGCTTTCAGCCCGGCGGCAATGTCAACGCCGCAGAAGAAGTGCTAAAACGACTGAACGGGGTACGCGAAGTAGAAACCAACCGACATGCGCGCAGCATTACTGCCTTCCCATGCGATGGCCAAGCCATCCTATCAGACATTAGCCAACTTGCCGCAGAGCACAGCTGGGGGTTGGAAGAGTTACACCTCGAATCTGGCCGTTTCGATGAAGTGTTTCGCAGCATTACCGAACAGGCGGTTTCATGATTAACGGGATACGCGTAATTGCAGTACGGGAATTTCGCGGCTACTTTGCGACACCATTGGCTTACGTGTTTGTTGTGATTTTTCTCATGCTGACGGGAATTTTCACCTTTTATATTGGCAATTTTTATGCCCGGGACCAAGCCGATTTGTTGCCGTTCTTCAATTTTCACCCGTGGCTTTATTTATTTCTCGTCCCGGCTATTTCTATGCGGCTCTGGGCGGAAGAACGCAAAACGGGAAGCATCGAATTGCTGATGACACTACCCGTTACCTTGTGGCAATCGGTGCTGGGAAAATACCTCGCCGCGTGGGGTATTATCGGAATTGCCCTGTTGTTGACTTTTCCCATCTGGATAACCGTCAACTATCTCGGCGAGCCGGATAACGGTGTCATCATTACCGAATATCTCGCCAGTTTTCTCATGGCCGGTGGATTTCTTGCGATTGGCGCGTGCATTTCCGCAACAAGCCGGAATCAAGTTATCGCCTTCATCATTACCGTAGCGATCTGCTTCCTATTTTTGCTGAGCGGGCTTCCAATGGTCCTCGATATTTTTTATGCATGGGCACCGCAATTCATTGTCGATGCCGTGGCCGGAGTGAGTTTTCTGACCCACTTCAATTCGCTCAGCAAAGGCGTGATTGATCTGCGCGACATTGTCTATTTCACGTCGATCATCGTCAGTTGGTTGTATGCCAATACGATTGTTCTAGAAATGAAGAAAGCCGAATGAGTGTTAGTAAGCATGCGCGGTATTGATAGACTTTTGGTGAACAGAGTTGGGCTACTCGCTGTCGCCACGATTTTCCTGATTACGGTAGCACTTAGTAACCTTTTGTTGAGTGGATTTCGTACCGACCTGACAGACAATCGCCTTTATACGCTATCAGAAGGTACGGTAAACATTCTCGAAAGCATTTCCGAGACCGTTAACCTGTATTTTTTCTTCTCCGATCGCGCGGCGGCCGACAATTCCTATCTGCGTAACTACGCACAGCGCGTTCGGGAGATTCTTGCGGAATTCGAAGAACATGCCGGTACCAATCTGCGCGTAACCGCCATTGATCCGCTGCCGTTTTCCGAGGAAGAGGACCGGGCCACGGCATTCGGACTGCGGGGAATCGGCCTGGGATTAACCACCGACCAAGTGTTTCTCGGAATCGCTGGCACCAACGCAATCGGTGACGAAGAGGTCATTGCATTCCTGGACCCAAACAAGGAAACACTGCTTGAATACGAGCTGGCGCGGTTAATTTACAGCCTCGCCAGTCCTAGCAAGCCCACCATAGGTCTGATCAGCGGCCTACCGATATCCGGTGGTTTTGATCCGATGACACAGCAGCCAAAAACACCGTGGGTTGTCACGTCACAGATCCAGCAGCTATTCGATCTTCGTCCCCTCGGTTTGGTTACGGAAAAGATCGATGCAGACATTAACCTGTTGATGCTTGTACACCCAAAAAATCTTTCTAAAACAACGCTTTATGCGATCGACCAGTTCATACTCAGTGGCGGGCGGGCCATTTTGTTCGTTGACCCCTACGCCGAAGCCGATACTCCCGCGTCGGACCCCTCGAATCCAGCCGCAGCAATGATGGCCGACCGGTCGTCAAATCTGCAGGGAGTGTTAGATGCCTGGGGCATAAACGTTCCAGCCGACGAGGTTATCGGCGACGACCAGTATGCACTGCCGGTTAGTGGCCCAGATCAACGCCCGGTTCGACACCTTGGATATCTTGGTATCAATTCGGGCGGACTAGACCGAGCAGAGGTAATAACTGCAGACCTGGACAGCATAAATATCGGTTATACGGGACACATTGTTGCCAAGAAAACGCAAAATCTCGTGGTGACTCCATTGATCCTGTCCAGCAACATTGCGGGCCCCATCCCGGCAGGTACGATAGGCTTCATGTCGGACCCGGCCATGCTACGCAATTCATTCACTCCAACCGGCGAACAGTATGTTATTGCAGC
>ERZ651768.3744-NODE-3744-length-10090-cov-7.657645_pt1 | contig 10090 bp, 7 predicted proteins | sample MGYA00514754_ERZ651768 | MGnify/ENA metagenome assembly ERZ651768 | reverse complement strand
ATGTATTTCACATGGGTGCGATTGACGCCAATAGGCACATCGTGCTCACTTTTGCAAGCCACGGTGCAGGCATGGCAGCCGATACACAAACGATTATCTATAACAAATCCGTAGTTCAAGCTTACCCTTTCTTTGCTTCATATACTGCTGCAGCGCATTCATTCTTTCCCAGATCCATGATATCCGCTTCATTCATATCTACATCCAGCCAGCCGACATTTACCTTGCGGATCTCTCCATATATTTCAGGTGATTTACGCATATTATCCATTATGTACTGGGTAAAAATTTCCGGTGTGTCAATTTTAAAAATACCAGCGTTACGATGGATCACTTCACCAAGATTTTCCACAAATAGCAAGCTATCATTTGCTTCGTTCCAGTCCATAAAATGCCCAGGTAAAACCTTCAGTTTTTTATCAAGGTTTTGAACCTTATTGGTGAGCGTATCAAAAAGCATCACGGACCACTCTTCTGCCTTGCCTCCTAAATCGGGACGGCCCACAGAAAGAATAAACACCGTGTCACCGGTAATAAAATACTTATCATCAATAATATAGCTGGTGCTTCCCGGTGTGTGTCCGGGGGAATGAAGAACTTTGATTTCAGGACCGTCTCCACCCACAGAATATGATTCGCCATCCTTTACCCCACTGTATTGAAAGGAGGCATCTTTAAAATCATCCACATTTGCCATAATTTCTGCCCCAGTTACATCAGCTATCTTTTTGCTTCCGCTGATATAGTCTGCCTGAAGGTGTGTTTCAAAGGTACGTACAATCTTTACATTCTGACTATCAGCAAAAGAATGATAAAAATCATAATTCCTACTTGGATCAAAATTAACCATTTCTCCTTTATATAGAAGTCCATAATTACAAGAGGCTTTAGCGGGACGAATAAACTGGTATAAGGCATAATCATCTGATCCTGGATTGATTCTTTTTGGTGTCAGCATATTGCCCCAAGTTTTAATACCGCCTGTTAAAAAAGCTACATCTTTGAATCCATGATTCATCAGAATCTCACCAACATATTGTGCTGATCCTTCTTTAGCACAAACCACCTTTACAGGTTTGTCATAAGAGACTTTAGCTACGGATGCATCTTCTTCTTCCATGAAATCAAAGTACGGCACATTGACCATATCGAATGGAAAGGGCCCTTCTACACTAAACCGTCCAAAATCTTCTTCATTCCTCACATCCAGAACAATCACGTCTTCTTTCTGTGTCAAAAAGCTAAAAAGATCATCTGCAGAATAAGATTTTAATGATGACATTTAATCTCTTTTATTGCAATCGATTTATATAATAATGTTTTGAATTATTTTCGACTTCAATTTTTACTTTTTACTATTTTTTATACCTTGACCAGACCATAGTATAATGTTAACCAAAAAAATTAGGAGTCAGGATTTTTTAATATAAAAAATATAAATATCGCCATCTTCTGTTTGGGAAACCAATTCATTACCTGTACGTCTTGTCCAGGCATTCACATCATTAATGGATCCTGGATCTGTTGCCTCCATTTTCAGGATCTGCCCTGTTTCCATGGCATCTATTTGTTTTTTCGTTTTCAGGATGGGTAATGGACAATTAAGCCCGGTGCAATCCAGTTCCTTATTATAATCAATTTTATTCATTCTTTTACCTTAAATTTTACGTTTATAACAGTTATTACAATTTAACACAATTACAAACGGAACTAAAAATAAGTGAATCCAACTATTAGAAATAATTAAATATGAAAATCATTGATCTTCGAAGCGATACAGTTACACTTCCTTCAGGTTCCATGAAGAAAGCTATCTCCTCTGCTCCTCTTGGTGATGATGTTTTCGGAGAAGATCCAACCGTGAATGCATTACAGGAGTGTGCTGCAGAAATTACTGGGAAAGAAGCAGCCCTTTTTGTACCAAGCGGTACAATGGGAAATTTAGTTAGTATCCTGTCCCAATGTTCTAGGGGAACAGAAATTATTCTTGGGGATCAATCTCACACATTTCTTTATGAGGGAGGGGGAGTATCCACCTATGGAGGAATTCACTCCAGACAATTAAAAAACCAGAGGGATGGAACGCTTGATTTAACCGATATTAAAAATGCAATTCGAACAAAAGATGATCATTTCCCTGAAACTGGAATGATATGTCTGGAAAACACTCATAATCGCTGCTTCGGTGCACCATTATCTATATCCTATATGAATTCTGTATCGAATATTGCAAAAGAACATCATTTGAAAATTCATGTCGATGGAGCCCGAATTTTTAACGCAGCAGTATCCTTAAACACCTCAGTAAAAGAGCTGGTAAGTGTTGCAAATTCCATTTCTTTCTGTCTCTCAAAAGGATTATCAGCTCCGGTAGGTTCGTTGGTTTGCGGGAGGCAGAAATTTATTGCTAAGGCAAGGCGAATTCGAAAATCTTTAGGGGGAGGAATGCGTCAGGCTGGTATTATCGCAGCTGCAGGGTTGGAAGCGCTGGATACCATGATTGAAAGACTAAAGGATGATCATGAAAATGCTAGAAAATTAGCAGAAGGCATTCAAAATATTGCCGGTCTTTTTCTCAATCTGAATAATATTCATACAAATATTGTGTACTTTGAAATGAAAACTGACAATGGTAAAACCTTTGTGGAAAGAATGGCCGGTAATGGGGTCTTGTTTTTTCAAATAAGTCCTGGAGTATTTCGGATGGTGACTCGTTACGGAATAACGTCTGAAGATATTAACAGAGTGCTGAAACTACTTAAAGATGAGTTATCATAGCTTATGAACGTAGAGTATTTTTGTTTGTGAATTTAGGTCAGTATCATAGCCCGATGGGTGGATATGTACCGAGATTCATAAAACTATTACTACTTCAATACTTTATTTTATAGCCCTTATAGTTATAAGTCTTCGAGCTTCAGACTATAGATATAGATTAAAAGTTCCCATGATATTTAAGCCCTACCCAGGTATTTTTATCTGCCAGCCAGTTCCCCTGAATATTATCTCCCGTAGTTTTATACCTGGTGATTGTGAATGCCAGTTTATCATGGATGTTTAGATTTAAGGTTGTAATCATATTCAGTGACGAAATGAACTGAAAAGATAGTTCATAAAAAGGCACATTGCTGATATTGATAAAATCAAAATATTTTATCCTTTCAAGGAATTCAGGTTTTTGGCCGATATTGCCCAAGATATCAAAACGAATGTAAGCACTGATATAGCGGCTGAATGAGCGTCCTTTCTCAATTCTTGAAATACCTTCATCTTCTTCGGACTGGAAAAAATTCCGTTCGTAGAGACTTTCTTCGTCTCTGGTCCTGTGGGCAACCTTTAGGTAGTGCAGTCCCGGTGTTGTAGTCATTTTTGCAAAAAAAGGCACTTTAATTGGCACTTCAATTGTGGTAGCCATCAATGCATACATATCCAGGATGTTTATAAAGCGATTATCATGTTCAATGCTATCCGTGTTGAAAAACACTGTATCCTGCACCATACTGCCGATGGTTTTTGGATAAAATGAGAATCCCATGAGCGCATGAAAGTCCGTTCGCGATGAGAATATATTATCAATGTTGACTTTAGAATAAAGCCCTAGATAATCGGGACTCAAATATTTTGCATTTTTCATTGATCCTAGTGAGCCTAAATCAAAATTAACCGGCAGGCGCAGGCCAAATTCTGAATTGTGGGTGGCCACACCAAGTTCTGTCGATCCGGAAAGGACACCAGGCAAACCAATAAGCTCATTACCAATGGACATATTCGTGGCATATTGTATCAGATTGGACCGCATGGAAAAGGACTGCAGGGACATGATAAAATTATTAGGATGCCACACCGAGAATTTGGAGCTGTAGCCAGCCATTAGTCGTTCGTTTTCATCTTTAAAGAAAACGATCTCAGATTCACTGGTTAAGTATTGATTTTTATCGATGAGTACTTGCTGGATATTCTGGCTTAATACCCAGTCCACTCTCTCTCGATCAATAACCGTATAATCAAGACCATTGCCATACCAGATCTCATGGATCTGTTCGGTGTTTCCTTTTTCCTGCACAATAATTATTTGGTCGCTGGGCTGCAACTCACTGATGGTTTCCTCTGTCCCTCCCTCAATAAATAATCCATCACTATCCGCACTATATGCAGAGCGAAGATTGATATAGTCTATGATGGCATCTTCCATCAGGATATGATAAGGCATATGATCTACGGTCCAGGCAACGTATTTTCTGCTGTCCAAGCTTTCTATAATCTTCTCTGCCTCATCCGTTATCATGATCGTTGCTGAACCATCGGAAAATAGCATTTTATCCTTGGAATCCACTGCCCGGAACGTAACTTTATAGGTGTTATCTCCATCCATGTCTATTGGGGATTCAAAATCCGGGTCTCTGATAAATGCTAGTTTATCATCCCTGAGAATCTTGAAGCGTGCCTTATCATCACCACCAACAATCTTATATTTTACGTAATCCTGATCGATGTCTGGATCTTCTGCCATCAGTGTGGCAACGATTTTTCCAGATCCCTCCGAATGGGTGATTGTCATTTCCTTTTTATCAATAAATTGCGGTGCTTCATTAATATTGGTGACAGTCACAACTAGTTCACTAGTAACTTTTTTATTACTTTTATCTTTACTTCTTACCAAAAGTGTATAGCTGTCACGCAACTCATAATCAAAACTGATATCGTTATATAAAAAGCCATCCTTGATGGAGAAATACTCGTTATCACTTTCTCTTTTCTTGGAAAAAGAATAGGTAAAAGTATCATCCAGATCCGGGTCAATGGTAGTCAATTGACTTATAAGAGCACCATCCGGTCCATTTTCAATAACAGTGCTGTTTATTAACTCTACCCCAGTTGGAACATCATTCACGGAAACAATCGTGATTTTAACCCTGGCCGTATCCATGGAAAACCCATTATCAATCATATACTGAAACTCATCCACGCCGTTCACATTTACATTGGGGGTAAAAAATATATTAAACCCCTGTTGATCAACAGTCCCAAGACTGGGCTTGGAAAGTAGTTTCAAGTCCAGGTTATCACGACTGGTCAGCTTATCATTTTTCAGTACATCGATGAGCATTGCTTCATCTTCTTCAAGTAAAATATTATCATTTACAGCCCGAAAATTTTCTGTCTGCCCTGCCACCACAGAAAAAAATATGGTAAAAGAAACAAAAAAATAAAAACGAATATTTTCAATCATTGCACTGAACCCCAATTAAAATTGAACGGACAGGTACGGGGCAATCAGCAAAATGCCACCTTCACCACCGGGGTACCATGTCCAGGTTTTATCTGCATCTGTCTTTAGAGGCCGAAAATCGATACTACTTCCTTTAGGATACAGCGCACAATCTAGACCCAGATGGACACTCTTCCAGATATTGTGTTTCAGTCCAAAACCTATAGATTTGAATCCGCTGCCCGATGAATTGAACTGTAAATAAGATTTGCTCTTTTTGTTATCTGTTATACCCTCTAGCTTCACATAAAATCCAATTGCTTCCGAACCATTAATCCGGTCCGTAATGGAGTAAACATCTATTTCATCATCATTTTCTGCCGGATCTACGCGACCATGAACGAATTGAGTGAAAGAGAAACCAGCCTTGATCCGAAGAGAAGCATAAGGCTCGCCAATCTTGATCTTCCTTCTTCCTTTTCCAGGCTTGTCTCGAATGGAAGCATTTGCTGTATTAATTATTTTTTGGTCTTCTTCACTAAGCGATTTTATTAAGAGGGACCCTACTTTTTTTCCATCCCAGACTAGTTTCTTCAGGAATTTCTGGTCGCTTTTACTCAGGTCTGATATTTTTATTTTTACACGTTTTTTATCCTTCTTCCTCCGCAGGACTACTTCCTCTTTTTTAATGCCTTCCCCTTCTCCTGCCTTGCTCCGCTGAACTAACGAAGCATTGATCACATTTCCTGATCTGGATTTCCACTTGCGTCCCTTTTTTGCTTCCCTATGGGCAGAGCCATCCTTGTCCATGACAATATATGCTTTCCCATTTTTAATATTTTTTAAGCGACCGTGATATATAGTTCCTTTTTTTGTTTTCCATATCCTTGACTTAGATAGTTCCTGGACGGCATTTTTTTTTGCCTTTTTCTGTCCCTTGATACTTGTACCATAATCCGTAAGCACTTTCCTTTCCAAACCAAATGTGTTGCTCCAATAAAACAAACCACTGGAAGCAGGAATGACCAGATGCTTACGACTGAAAGTGTTTTCCACCTCAAAATCAGTACCTATATCCATGTAATTGACCTGACCGCCAAGAGTTTGAGTATCAAACTTGAATCCCAGGCCGTATGCGCCTTCAAGCGGGTGACCAATGCCTACAGCAATATTCCTGGTTGTTACTCCCGGCATGATGAAATACACGCTGGCAATATCATTGGAAAGCCCCAGAATCAAATTTTTTGATAAGTGCCGGTAAAGACCCAGGTCCGGGAAACCAGATTCCAGACGAAAAGCAAGGCTACTTGCTTTATGCCGGACGAAAGCGGTCACGGCAGTAGAAACGTCAAATTGAGCATTTGTCCACCAGAAAGCATCCCGGGCATCCTTAAAACTGCGCTCCTGCAGTATATTATCCAATGTACTGAACATTTCCAGTTCAGACAGGTCTCGGCGACTCATCTCTTTCCATTTATATTCCCTGGACATAAGTAGATTAGTCAAGGACGGATCCATTTTTTTCACCTGATCCATTAAGAATGACTGATATTCGCCCATTTGGGAGTTTTTGGCTTTCAGCTTTTTCAATTCAACTCCATCAGCTGAAAGTACCATATGGATAATGATCGAATGGGATGCCTGGATAGTATTATCTTCAAACTTATTAGATTCTATAAGCTGGTTGATGTATGCCTCAATGAATTTACTATTGACTATGGGATCCGAAACTTGCCAATAGAGCGATTCATCACCCTGTGAGAAAAGGACTGTTACCGATAGCGAAATAATGAACCTGGTTATGTTTCTAGTTATCATAGTATTCGAATTCATTATCAGAAACTGTTTGCTTTTTATATTTATCTATCACTTTGATCTTAATTGTGGTTGTGAACCCGGACTGTGGTTCATCCATCTCAAAACTGTACTTTACTACTCTCCTATTTCCAACTCTCTTCTCTTTCTGCTCTTCTTCAAGCCGTCCAAACACACCAGACAGCGGAGCAACCACATTTTTCCCATTCTTATTGCCATAAGTCGTAACGGTGAGCAATATAGTATTGGTACGTTTTCCCAGGCGTTTAAAGGTCAGCTTGGGCGGTGGAACTTTTTTAACCTTCATATTGTGTACAAGATTACGGACCGCAACACCATCAACAAATGTTTCCAGTTTAAGCTCTCCTTCCTTTTTAGGAGTAAACTGTGCTCTGTATGAATTGTATACCTTCGCTCCCATTGCAGTGCCTGATACCTTGACTGATATTCTGTCTCGATCCACATCTTTAATTCTGCTGTCAAAAATAAACTTCTCGTCAACGTAAGTTTCATTTTCTTCTTCGGGTGAACTGTATGCTGGGTCCACTACAACAACCTTTGTGCTGGCTAGGCTTGACTTTTTATCTTTTGTCCTCAGTCCGATCACTTCAATGGTGCCGTTATTTCGGCCCATTCCCTTCAGAACTGTTCTGGGTAAACCCTTAATCATTTTTTTCACAAGGTCCTTACCGCTTCCTAAGTCCACCGTGAAATCTTTATCCGTGTTTACTCCCCCAACACTAAAGGGGATTTCCCAGTTAAGACCTCTTAGAACTGTATACTTCTTCTTATCGAATAGCACAAAAAATTCTGACTGCATACCATCCATGTAAATAAGCGTCATCGGGGTATCGAACTTCCGACTGATTGTAAAACTCCCTTCTCTGGATACTTCCTTATTTATAATTTTTAAGAGCTTATCTGTAACCTTATAGTCTCCAAACGCTTCAGACCATATATTGTATGTTACAGTATCAATATCCGGAATGAACTTTACACCAAGTTCAACGTCAAAAGGCTGGTTAAGATAATTTTCTTCTACTGAGTTTAGTTTAACCTTGGCTACATATCGATTCTCGCTGCCATCATCTGTGTATGGCTCAACTTCTACAGAATCAAGTTCCCATATATATGAGTCATCTACTAAAACAGTATCACCATCCACTTCTACTCTGGATGTTTTAAAACTGGGTTCAAACTTAATGGAGCCCGACTCGTATTGTCCTTCTACATCAAAGAAAAGCCGATAATAATCCGGATCTTCATAGTTGGATTCAACATTGTTTAATTCAATTAAGGTTTCCAGTTTGTCGTTTGCCACATTTTTTAAAATGTCATCCTGACGCTGCATATACAGCCTAAGCTCCCCCTCAATCGCAAATAGACTTATAATTGCACCCAAGTTGATTATAAAATAAACTTCAACTTTTCTCATAATTTATTACCTATTTCTTGATTGCTTTTGACAAAATCTCGTTCACCTCTTTTCTAACCTCATCCCGCACTTTTCCACTGGCTAAGTTTGATAACCCTTCTCCCATTTGTGCGACTTTAATAACAGCAGCTGTCAGTTCTGAAATTTCTTTACCATCCATCTTGCCAACACTGGCATTACTTTCGCCACCGCCATCAGGCCCAAGATTGTAAATACTCTGTGCGTATAACATTAAAAGGAAGAACTCAAGGACCAATCCCCCAATTGATAAATAGGTCATGACACCAATATGGTCCGGATCCAAGGTGGCAATAATTGACCGAAATCCTATAATGATAAGTAAAAATGCTGCACCACCATAGACCATGGCGGTTCTGGCGTTCATATCTGATCTAATATTCATTTTATTTCCTTTATTTGTTTTGAATTATTAATTGGTGACCACAATAGAAAAAGAGAAAGAAGTCTCTTGGCCGCAATCCGCCGCCTGGACAGTGACGTCGTTAGTCGCGGATATGTCTGATGATGAAGGCGTGCCATAGATTGTATAATTGGAAGAATTATACGATAACCAACTGGGTCTGGTCGGCACAGTGAAGTCGAAGTGGTGACCGTTTGCATCATTGATGCCAAACTGGAATGAGTAATAACTTCCTACTGTCGCGGTCGTTTCATCATCATCATCAGGGACAGCCGTAAATTCAGGAGCAAAATTTACTTCTACGCTGATTGTAAATGAGAAAGAAGTAGACAGAGGCACAATGGGCCGGTCATCTGTTATAGTCAGCGATACAGTCTCGCCGGGACTAAAATCGCCCTCTGTTGGTGTACCTGAGAGTTGTCCATAGCTGTTGACGTTCAGCCATGCTATATTTTCATCCCATACAAGGGATACACCATCTCCGTCTGGATCATTCCAATTTACGTCGTAATCATATTGACAGCCATGGTGGATTAACTGAATGATATCTTCTGTATTTATAAAATAAGGTGCATCATTGGAATCCACAGATATTGTAAAGGTTTCAGTGGTGGTCAATGGATTCCCAGGCCTGCCGTCATTTAATGTAATATCGAAGTCCACATCTTGACCCGCATAAGAATGCGGAAGCACACCTGATACTGTCCCGCTCATACCATTTTGTTGAAAGGTTAATCCCAGTTCAGAATTTAACGTGGCCTCCAAGGTGCCGTAATCTGCATTATTTGGGTCAGGATCAGTAAAGGTTATAGACCAAGACTCGTCTATTTCTTCTTCCCAGGTATCGTTCAGAGATCCATTAAAAAACGGTGGGTCATTTGGAGCCACATGTATTGTAAAGGTTTGAGTGGTTTCCATTGGATGCCCAGGCCTTCCGTCATTTAATGTAATTTGGAAGGTCATATCTTGATCCACATAAAAATGCGAAAACATACCTGATACTGTCCCGCTCATACCATTTTGTTGAAAGGTTAATCCCATTAAAGAACTTGCTGTGGCCGTCAGGGTGCTGTAATCTGCATTATTTGGATCAGTAAAGGTTATATACCAAGAATCGCTTATTTCTTCTTCCCAGGTATCGTTCTGAGATCCATTAAAACTCGGGGCTTCATTGGCACGCACATCGATGGTGAAGCATTCTGTTCTTTCC
>ERZ651768.3743-NODE-3743-length-10090-cov-51.983222_pt1 | contig 10090 bp, 10 predicted proteins | sample MGYA00514754_ERZ651768 | MGnify/ENA metagenome assembly ERZ651768 | reverse complement strand
GGTCATAAAAGTGCATTAAAATATATATTGGAAGTAATGGCGCCTTTAGCGGATACGGTATACACTCAGTCATATACGGAAAAAATGCCCAGGACAAACCAGAAAGTGGAGATGAATAATGTAATTGCCCGCTTCAATATACGAGCCAAAAAGCAGATTATGATTTCAGCCCATTGGGACACTCGCCCATGGGGAGATAGGGGAAGTAGTTTGATGGAACGAGAAACACCAATTCTAGGTGCCAATGACGGCGCCAGTGGTGTGGCCGTTATTTTGGAACTGGCCAGGATACTGAAAAAAAATTCACCCGCGTTAGGCGTAAACCTCGTTCTATTTGATGCAGAAGATTATGGTACTAGTGGGGATTCATGGTCTTATTGTAAAGGATCACAATATTTTGCTAAAAATCTACCCATTCCTTTTCCAGACTACGCTATAAACTTGGATATGGTGGGGGATGCAAATTTAAACGTTTATATTGAACGTTATTCCTATAAGCAAAACCCGAAACTGGTAATGGAATTATGGGGAAAAGCGGAAGAATTGAATCTAACCGGGTTTAAAAAAATGGCTTACTATACCATTTTTGATGATCATGTCCCACTGTATGAAATTGCTGGTATTCCAGCTGTGGATATTATCGATTTTGATTACCCCGATGAAAAAACCAACTACCATCATACGCACAATGATGTAGTTGAAAATTGTTCTCCCCAGAGTTTATGGCAAGTGGGTACATTAATGGTTCACCATATTTACGACAGGTAATGAAAAAATTAGTACCTAAAAAATTATTATTAATTGCTGCTTTTATGGTAGTCTGGAGCTGCGAAAAGTCCACACCGCCAGTGGACCCATATCCCATAACAGAAATTGATTTTGCTTTCCTTCAGGCATCTAATAAACTATTTGTTTCTGTCGGGGCCTCTGCCGGATACCAAGGCGGGTCACTTGATTCTGTAATGGTACTCTGGAAAGGAATAGGGATGTCCAATACAGCCGATACTTTGCGCTTGATGGATAATGGGACCAATGGAGATATGTTATCGAAGGATCAGTTATTTAGCCGGAAATTTTATAATGGAAGTGGGTTAAAAAATACAATTTCCTCTACAGCAAAGGATTCGATTTATTTTTCAATTTTGGCACTATATGGTGGTAAAAAACTAACTCAGGAATCTATCTTTCTCCTTGGGAACATTCGTCCCAAACTGGGTACAGTGTTTGTTCCTGACACGGTCAACCGTCCTGCGTCGAACCCAGACCCAAATGTGGTCAACACAGTCGAGTTTTCTGTGTTAGCCTCCGTTACTGATCCCAATGGACAAGATGATATTAAACGTGTTTTTTTCCGTTCCTACCATGTGGGCCTTGATTCCATGATGAATGGTGGTAATCCTATATTACTCCTTGATGATGGTGGGGCGAACGGATCTGGTGATTTGCAAAAAGGCGATGGTAGCTATACAACTACAGTATCGCTTACTGAAAATGCCAAAACAGGAATATACCATTGGACATTTGAAGCCCAAGATAAATCCAATGCATACAGCGATACCGTCAAGAAAATTCTGGTAGTGCAATGAGAAGAATTTTTCTTTTTCCTATGCTAATGAATATGGTAATTGCACAGAGTTTATTGCCTGGTGTATTCAAGATGTCTGCAGTTGCAGAATTTGACTCTTCTGCTTACAAAGGGCTTAAAAGCAATATGATCAGTGATATTGTTCCCCAAGCCGATACGCTTTTGTGGTTGGGTACTGGTGCGGGTTTAGCTGTGGTGCGGGATACCACTTCTATTTTTACCATCACTGCCAATGCCGATGCTGCTGCTGGAGAGTTAACCAATCAGACACCGGTTGGTGGGGTAACCGCCTTGGCTGCCAGTAATAAAACTTTATTTGCCGCATTTGCAAAAAGTGGTGAAGACATTAGTATTGGAAATGGCCTCATCTATTCTACTGATGCAACCGGAAACGATATCACCTGGACCTATTTTGATCAACCGGTGGATACAGAAGCAGATTCATTGGCGCCTTTTGCGAAGCGCTTTTTTAAGGGGCTACCCATCACTGTAAAAGAAGCTAATGTCACCTATGATGCGGCTATTTCAGGAAATTATATCTGGATTACTAGTTGGGCTGGCGGATTACGGCGATACAATATTTCTCAAAAAGTTTGGGAACGTGTGCCTTTGCCTGAGGACGGCGACCAAACCCTGTATACTTGTGAATCATCCAATTATGAAAACACCCCAAGTGGTTATGTATTGAAAGATTTCTATCTGAATCCCCGCGATCCATGGGATGGTGTTTCTACCAAAAATTCTGATCCAAAAACTTATGGTAACCACAATCATAAAGCATTTTCAGTGATTGCCTATAGTGATACCGTATGGGTGGGGACTGCCAATGGCGTTAACCGGGGGATTGTTGGTGATAATGGTTGTGTAAACTGGACCCATTATACCCCTGCTGCAGATAATTTATCCGGTGGCTTTGTAGTAGGGCTGGCGTTGCAGGAATACAAAGGGCATCAAATCGTTTGGGCTGCCTCCGTCACTGCAGCTGCCGGTGAAACCAGTGCGGTTAGTTTTAGCATAGATAGGGGCGAATCCTGGCATACCACCCTAGACGGAGAACGGGTATATAATATTACAAGCACTGATTCCATCGTACTTGTAGCCAGTAAATCGGGTCTATGGAAAACTGTTACAGATAATCCGCTGGATGTAGCGAAACCATGGGCGAAGTACAAACCAGCGAAACAGGCTATTAAGATTGGATCAACAGATCTCTATAGTATGGATGAAATATTAAGCGACGAAGTGGTCGGGGTATCCTATGATAAACGTCCATTTTATAGCTCCTCAGCAACAGTATGGATTGGTTCCTGGGATGGTTTGGCTCGGGCATTAGATCCCAATGGGACCAACTGGCAGGTGTATCGCACCAAATATGATGCAAGTAAAGTTTACGCTTACCCCAATCCATTTTCACCCTATGAGCACAACCAAGTTGGTGGAGCAGGATATGTTCATATATATGCCGATGTAAAAGTTTCATTCGTTGTCAAAATGGATGTGTACAATTTTGCTATGGAGCTGGTTTATCATAAAGATTTTGACCGTCGCCAATCCAGTACTGGATCACTCAAATGGAATGGTAAGGATGCAAGCGGGCGAATGGTGGATAATGGAACCTATTTTATCCGCCTGGAATATGATCAGAAAGTGAAATGGATTAAGCTGATTGTGATTAAATAATGAATAGGATTAATCAATATATAATCTCTGTTTTATCAGCTTTCTCTCTATTGAATGCTGGCGATAAAGCTTCTTTTGCTGGTGGCTTCTTGCGAATGGGGGCTTCTGCCCGGGCGATGGCTATGGGAAGTGGATTTACTGCTGAAATTGATGCTGGATTTGCCGCCTATCATAATCCTGGATCCATAGTTTTTACAAATAAGCGTCAATTAGGATTCAGTCACCATTTTCTGCCTTTGTCTCGAAGGTTTATGGCAGCTAATTTTTCCACACTGATACCACCGTCAGCTGGATTGGGCATCGCTTGGATTAGTGCTGGAACAGATAAAATTGATGGCCGAACTAGTTCCGGTGAACATACCCAGTATTTATCCACATCAGAAGACGCCTTTATAATTTCATTTGCCCAACAGATCCTTCCTTGGTTTTCTGCAGGTTTAAATGTCAAAATACTGAAACACCAGCTACCCATGAATACTATGGATCTTTCCGGTAAAGGAATAGGAATGGATTTTGGAGTTTTTATTCGGACAGAAAAAGGAGCTAACCTTGCCTTTATGGTGCAAGATTTAAATTCCCGTTACCATTGGAAAACAGATAAAATCTTTGAGCGAGGTAAAGAATACGTCGAACAATTTCCTACTTTCTACCGTGCCGGGACAACGTTCCATTATGGCAAAGCTTATGTTGCAGCGGATGGAGGAATGATTATGAATGGGAAAGAATTATTAGGCTATACCATAAGAATTGGTGGAGAATATCCCTATATGGATCATTATTTTATCCGTGCAGGATTGGGTAATGGTCGTATGTCAGTAGGTGTTGGCGTAGACTGGTCTCTGCTAAAAGATAATGATGCTAAACTGGATTATGCCTTTGTGTTTGAAAATCCCGCCGGTTCTGCCCACATATTTACCTATGCGTTTACATTTTAAATTATTATTATTTGGCGTTTTACTTTCCGAGTTAGGAGCTGTTGGCACTCAGTTCTTATCTATACCCCCATCTGCGCGGGATCTGATTTATTTTAATTCATCCTGGCGTAATCCATCTCTATTAAACCAGGTCAATCTGGTACCGGAACTGAGCCTGGCATATGGGAATTGGCTAGCGGGCGTACAAACATTTGGATTTCGTTGGAAAGGTCAAATTAAAAATGGGAGTGGTGGGATTGATATCCGTTATGTAGGGTTGGACGATATAGAATTGCGTCCAGATAAACCAACTGCCAAACCTTTAGGGTACTATGCTGCATATGGCGCCTCGGCCAAAGGAACATATAGCTGGACAAAAGGATCTTTTCAATTGGGTGTCGGGTTGAAATTGCTGAATTTCCAGATTTACCAGGAAAAATCGAATGGTACTGCTGTAGATCTGGGACTAGGATGGCAACTAGCGGATAAAATCCAATTAAACTTATCTGCACTTAATTTGGGTAAGATGGGTAAAATGATTTCAGATTCACCTCAATTACCCCGGCAGTATATTGGTTCAATAATATATGATCAATCAAAATATAAATATTTTGGTGCGGTGGAATCCAATAGCTATGTAAAAAATCCCATTTATTATGTAGGTGGAAATGGGCGTTTTAAAAATTTGTTATTTGGGTCCACAATTATGATATCGAAAGGAGTAAAATCGATTTCAGGAGGGGTAGGGATACAATTTGGCATTTATTCTGTTACGTACGGATTTCAATGGGGAAACCAACATTTGGGCATGCCCCAGATGATTGATATATCGATACGCCTTCCATGAATACCAAACCAACAGTATATAAAAAGATTGTCGTTTTTTTGTCCGTGGCAATTCTTTTTTTATTAATAACCAATTATTTGGCTCTGCGCGAACTAGACAAAATCAGACGAGGGGATTTACCTTTAGTAGATAAAATTGTGGAAGAACCGATTTCAAAGACTGTGCCGGCATCTGAGCTTAAGAAGCGGGCTGGAACGATTGTCTTGGTCATTGATGATTTTGGATATCGTAATGATAATATATCTGATGGCTTTTTAGAACTGGGGGTATCCATTACCTGCGCCATTATTCCCGGCCATGAACAGACCTCCAAGTTTGCTCAAAAAGCGAATGCAGCAGGCCAGGAGGTCATCATTCATATGCCCATGGAATCAAGTATTCCTACATCTGGAAAGGAAGATTATAGTATCAAAGCCGGCATGACCAGCGAAGAAATTGAATGGCGTATGCGTGAAGTGTTGAAGGAAATTCCCGAAGCGGTGGGTATGAATAACCACCAGGGATCAAAGGTAACTACCAATGGCAAAGTAATGAGTGTGATTGGGTCTGTACTAAAAAAGAATAAGAAATATTTTATCGATAGCCGCACAACCCCTGAAACGGTTGGTGAACAAACCATGCGTTCTTTAGGTGTCCCTACCGCACGTCGCCATGTATTTTTGGATAATGATTCTGATGTGGAAAAGATTTCTGCTCAGTTGGATAAATTGGTCAAGGTGGCCCGCAAACAAGGGTCGGCTTTGGGTATTGGTCATGCGAGACCCAATACATTAGAAGTATTAAAAAATGAAATCCCCAAATTGCTTGTAGAAGGATTTCAATTTGAGTTTGCATCAAACATTGTGAATTAAAGATTATCAATGCCAATATTATCAAAAGTATTGCGGGGGGATTTTATTGAAAGTGTCCATGTCGCCTACGGTGTGGCGGTAGATCAAGAAGGAAATGTAGTTTACAGTACGGGTGATCCTGATTATTTGACATGTATTCGTTCATCCCTTAAACCTTTTCAGGCTTCTGCCGCTGTAGATTCTGGCGCTGTGGATGATGCCGGTTTTTCCGAAGACGAGATTGCACTTATGTGTGCTTCTCACAATGGTGAAGATATTCATGTGGAAACAGCCCAATCTATGCTGAATAAACTTGGTTTTACAACGGACCATTACTGTTGCGGTAACCATTTGCCATATGATAAGCCAGCCAGCCAGACCTTAATAAAAAATAGTACTGAACCGAGCCCATTGCATAACAATTGCAGTGGCAAACATGCTGGTATGTTGGCCTTAAGCAAATATTTAGGTGCTGATCCTGACGATTATGTCCATACGGATCACCCAGTTCAAAAAGCGATTTTAGAAAAAGTAAAAAGCTATACCGGCTTGGAAAAAATATCCACCGCTATTGATGGGTGCAGTGCACCAACTCCTTTTCTTACCTTATCTAATATAGCCGCTTTATTTCAAAAATTAACTTCTGGAAACTATCCTGAACTAGAGCGACTTTATTTAGCAATGAATCAATTCCCCTATTTGATTGCGGGTCGAAAGCGGTTTGACACGGACTTCATCACAGCAATGAAAGGTAGGGCCGTATGCAAAGTCGGTGGTGAAGCACTTCGTGGGTTTGGAATTCGCCAAAGTGATGGTTCTGTTCTAGGTTGTGCTGTGAAAGTACTGGATGGAAATATGCGTGCACTGGGATCTTCATCCTTGTCATTTCTAGATAAATTGGAGCTACTAACAGATCAAGAGCTTAATGAATTAAAGCAATATCGGGAGCCTATTTTAAAAAATCATCGTGGAATCCCAGTTGGAAAAATTTCCACTGATATTGATTTTTGATATGAGTCGCTTCATAGTTTTATTTTTCCTTTCCAACGCTATTTACACCCAGGATTCGTTAATTGTCATGAGCTATAATATCTTACGGTTTAATCGTAATTCAACAAATCGTGCCCAATATATCAAAAAGGTGGTGGATTATATTCAGCCTGACATTGTTGTATTACAAGAAATTGAAGATGGTGCAGGGTTGGACAAAATTCTCGAAAAAGCCTTTAATAGCGACAGCTCGGTGTATGCCGCTGGCAGCTTGGTGAGTTCGACCTGGATGAAAAGTGTCGTCGTTTATCGAAAATCAAAGGTTGATATTTCCAGCCACATTTTTATCTCAACTGTCCTTAGAGATATTACAGGATATACGCTGTCTATAAAAAATGCACACTCAAATGTATCGCCCTTCACTGTATTCGGTGCACACCTCAAGGCCAGCGATGGATCCAGCGAAGAGTATCAGCGCTGGGAAGAAGCAAAAGAATTATATAGATATGTTGCCCAAAAGGATAGTGATTACCATTATATCTTTGCTGGGGACTTTAATTTATATGGCACAGATGAAAAGACTTATAAATTGCTAACGGACAGCATGACCGTGGATTTGGAAGATGTGGTAGGTCCGTGGGTGCGTAATGAGAGTGCACATATTTCCAAATTCACCCAATCCACACGAACAGATAATTTAGGAGATGGAGGTGCTACCGGTGGTTTGGATGACCGTTTTGATTTCATCCTTTTTTCCGATCATTTTACCGCCAAAGACCCAGATCTGAAATATATGGAGGAATCCTATAAAGTGATTGGCAATGACGGTGCGCATTTTAATACATCTATCATTGATGGTAGCAATGGATCGGTACCCGACAGTATCGCGGAAGCTATCCATATCGCTTCAGATCATTACCCTGTAATTGCTAAAATTATCTATACATCCAAGACATCTACCAGTCCAGTGGCACATGCTGGCGGCGATGTAGTAGCAGCGATAGGTGAAAAGGTATTTTTGGATGGGACTCAGAGTTACGATCCAAATGGATCCGTCGTAAGTTATGCCTGGAGACAAACTTCCGGCCCAACGGTTACCATCAATAATATCGCAGCCACTACAGCAGATTTTGTTGTTCCGGAAGTAAGGCGTACTAGGGTATTTAAATTTGAATTAACGGTAACTGATAATGATGGTGAACAGGCCAATGATTTTGTGAATATCACTGTACCAGTTACCAGTGGATATACTCCTTATGATATCCAGTTAACAACTGATAAAGGTGTTGGTGAAGATTGTTATCCATCTGATTTCGAAGGTCAAAATTTAGAAGTCACCGGAGTGGTAACAGCCGTTCGTCCAGATTCGGATTATCCCAACTTCTTTATTCAAGATCCATTCAAGGATGAATGGGGCGGCATGTTTATCTATATCAATAAAGGTTATCAACCACCATCGGTTGGTGACCAGGTAAAATTAAAAGGTGATATATCTGAATATTACGGTTTGACGGAAATGAAGAATATTTCATCTACAGAAGTGCTGTCAAGTGGGATTTCAATTGAGCCTATAACAATAACAGCCAGTTCGCTATCTGGCGGTTGCCAGATCTGGGCGGAAAAATATGAAGGAATGCTGGTACGTTTGGTAAATATAACTGTAGGGTGGAAGTCCAGCGCAAATAACCAGTGGGGAGTATCGGATTGGACTGGGACTGCAATCATTGATGATTATATGTTTGATGGTGATTGGCCCAATCCGGAAAAAGGCATCCATTTTATCAGTATCACCGGTGTGGTTCATTATTCTTATGGTGAATACAAATTAATGCCGCGTAACAATGCTGATTTTAATGATCCAGTAAACGCCGCTGGCACCGAAAGCCCCGAGCGTTTCAATCTGCTCACTAATTACCCAAACCCTTTTAATCCAACTACGACCATAGAATTTGATTTAGTGGACAAAGAGTCGAATCCCATACAATTAAATATATTGGATATCAATGGTCACCTGGTTGTGTCGCTGGTGGATGGGTTCCCAAGTAATAATAAAGTGATATGGAATGGAAAGAACCATTTGGGAGAAAATGTTCCTGCAGGCATTTATTTTGTCTGCCTGAAATCAAAATCAACCATACTCACTAATAAAATGATTTTACTGAAATAATAATGGCAGATATAACTATACGCGTAGTGGATTGTTACGTATTTCGCCAGACAGATGGCGGCCTAAGATTTCTGCTGTTGAAACGTAATAAGGATAAGCTATATGAACACCTTTGGCAGGGGGTGGCCGGAAAGATTGAAGGGAATGAAACTGCATCCGAAGCAGCCATCCGTGAATTGAAGGAGGAAACTGGACTGGAACCGATCCGTATGTTTGTGGCAGATCATGTTAGTCGTTTTTATGAGTCGCACCAAGACTGGATCAATCTTGTACCCGTTTTTGGAATTGAAGTAGATTCAGCCGAAATTAAACTATCCGAAGAACATGTTGATTACAAGTGGGTGGATATCTACAAAGCGCTAGATACATTGGTCTGGCGAGGGCAGAAGGAAGGCATCCAGACCGTATATGATATGGTAGTGAATAATGATGACCGTATGCAATGGTCAAAAGTCGAATTTTAGGTAAGGAGCAATAATGTTAGAAGTTGGCAGTAAAGCACCGGGTTTTACACTCCCTGATCAAGATGGGAATGAGGTATCGCTCAGCGATTTTTCAGGGAAGAAAGTGGTCCTTTGGTTTTTCCCCAAAGCCAGTACCCCTGGATGAACGATTGAAGGACAGGGGTTCCGGGATGAACTCCATAATTTTGAAAAGAAAAATATAGTGGTGATTGGTATGAGCGCTGATTCATCGAAAAAACAGAAAAAATTCTGTGATAAACAAAAATTCCAATATCCCATGTTATCCGATGAGGGTAAAGATGTCTTAAAAGGCTATGGTGTATGGGGACAAAAAAAGTTCATGGGGCGTGAATATGATGGCATTTTTCGAAATACATACGTGATTGACGAAAAGGGCTTGATTGAAAAAGCATACAAAAAAGTAAATGTCAAAACCCACGTCCAAGATATATTAGCAGAATTATAAAATAGTAAATACGTGATCATAAGGTGTCTTTTTTAAACACATGAAATCACCGATTGACGTTTTTTCGGACTGGGCTCGAGATGGTCGGGATGAAGCGATGGCGGATGGTCATACCAGTTCTGTCAAAGCCATGCTGGATTTTTCCTT
>ERZ651768.3741-NODE-3741-length-10094-cov-2.713986_pt1 | contig 10094 bp, 8 predicted proteins | sample MGYA00514754_ERZ651768 | MGnify/ENA metagenome assembly ERZ651768 | reverse complement strand
CACTAATAAACAGACAGACAAAGTATTTTAAAAATTTGAATTAAATAACTAGAGATAACAATATGACCTCATCTGGTCCATCCGCCAAAAGTCTAAAATCTTCACCTATAGAGCAATTGATCGGTGTGATGGCGCGTTTACGCGACCCTGTTAATGGTTGCCCATGGGATATTGACCAGAACTTTGACACAATAGCACCTTTTACCCTTGAAGAGGCCTATGAGGTCTTAGACGCAATTGAACGAAGGGATATGGAAGACCTGAAAGATGAGTTAGGTGATTTACTCCTGCAAGTAGTTTATCATTCCCAAATGGCTAGCGAACTGGGTGAGTTCGACTTTGACGATGTGGCTAATGCAAGTGCAAAGAAGATGGTTCTACGGCATCCGCACGTTTTTAAAAACAAATTCATAGCTTCTGCCAGCGAACAAACAGATGCCTGGGAGGATCAAAAGGCATCGGAACGAAATCTTTCCAGCCAACCAGGTGCCAACTCAACATTAGGCGGCATCGCTAAGAGCCTCCCTGCTCTTCTGCGCGCTTATAAACTCCAAAAACGTGCGGCCCGAGTTAATTTTGATTGGCCAACTGTCGAAGGTGCTCTGGACAAATTAAAGGAAGAAATTGAAGAGCTAGAGGTGGAGATATCTTCAACCAATAAATCTAAGAACCGAGAAGCGGTAATTGAAGAGATTGCAGACGTAATATTCTCGGCAGCTAATGTAGCCCGTAAAATGGATATAGATCCGGAAGCTGCCTTACGCAAAGGTAATAAAAAGTTTGAGAAACGTTTCCAGTATGTTGAAGAGATGCTTTTCAGTGATGGTAAGAAACCAAAGGATACGACGCTTGAAGAGATGGAAACTTATTGGCAAGAATCTAAAAAATTAACTTAATGCAGGTGTGTTTATGCAACCTGCAAATAATCATATATATCTTTCCAAATTCTTCCGCGATAAGTAGCTAAAAATCTATTATTGATAATGGGACCCGGCGAATATGGCCTGTTTGTATCGACATACGCTCCATAACCCCCAGCTTCTTCCATAATAAGAATTCCAGCAGCGTGGTCCCAAGGTTTTAAAATATTATATTCAGCGAAATGTAGTTTTCCTCTAGCTAGGTCGACATATTCCATCCCCAAACAACGATATCGAGTTAATCTTTTTGGTAATTCTGTGTTTATTTTTGAATAATAGGTCGAGAGATGTTCGCGCCTATGTTTTCCAATGGAACCAACCATTTCTGATAATCTTGGTGCGATAGACTTTTCTATCTTTTTATCGTTGCACCATGCACCACGACCCTTGGCTGCGAAAAACATATTATTGTTAATAGGGTCGTATATCCAGCCCAGATAAGTAGTATTTTTCATGCAGTAAGCGACGATGGTACAAAAGCACGGCTTGCCTTGTGAAAAATTTCTGGTCCCGTCTAATGGATCTAAAACCCATACTGGTTCATCTCCATCAAATCGTTCGATGATACTTTTGTTTTGATCATATTCTTCTTCTCCAATCACTTTGCTTTCCGGTATTAGTGATGTCAGTTCCTTCGCCAGACGGATTTCACTTTGGATATCAGCGGCGGTAACAATTTCTCCCATTCCTTTTTCACTTATTTCGCTTTGCTGTAGATGTTTAAAACGACTCAGAATTTCATCTTTGGCTATTGTTATTATGATCTTCGAGACCGCTTCAAGATTCGGAATGGAGTGTAGTGAATTAGGGATCATTTATTTTCTAGTTTCTCTAGTTTATAAATTTGTCAAAGTGTTCTATATGGCTCTCAATTAATTGATTTATTTTAATAGGTAATAAGATAAAGTTAATTAGAATATATTAATCAAAATATATAAGAAATGGATGCACCGTATTAATTGATAAGTTAGACTTCTATATAGTTTTAAAATTCTCCAATAATGCAAAATAGAAGGTAAGACTGTGATGCGTAAGTACATAAATATTGATCTTGCAGAGCAAAAGGCAACTAAGGAAGAAATCGATGGTGAGGACGTAATTGTTGTTGGACGCCATCTGATCGCGAAAACCTTGTTAGAAAGAGGTGTTGCGCAAGTAGATGCATTATCTCCAGAGAACCCCCTAATTTTCTCCGCGGGGCCGTTTGCTGGTTCGAATTTTTCCAACGCAAATCGATTGAGTGTAGGCTGCAAGAGTCCCCTGACGGGAGGTGTTAAGGAGGCAAATTCAGGTGGTACGTTTGCCTTTGCTATGGGTCAGCTTGAAATTTCGGGCATTACACTCAACGGCGCATCTAAGGATTGGGTAGTTATTTATATCACCAAAGATGGTGATATAAATTATGAAGATGCCTCACCCTATTTAGGCAAGGGTAACTTTGAGGTGACCGGGATGTTGTTTGAAAAATATGGTGACAAAGTAAGTATTGGAATTTGTGGCCCGGTTGGTGAATATGGTGGGCTTATATCTGGTATCAGTTTTACCGATCCTGAGCAACGCCCAACCCGAATAGCCGCGCGCGGTGGGGTCGGCGCGGTCATGGGTAGCAAAAAAGTTAAGGCGATTGTTCTTGACCGGAACAAAATGCCTTCTTTCCATGACCGTAAAAAGGTTATGGGTGCGGTCCGTGAGTATGGGCGACGGCTAGATGACGACGCTGCTATAGAATCATTCCGGAAATATGGTACGGCTATGGTTGCTGATTTTACAAATAAAATTGGCGGTCTTCCTACGAGGAATTTTAGCGACGGTACACTTGTGGATACTGATGAAGGGACAATGAAGCTCGGGGGGAATTATATCCGAGATTTAACTCTTAGCCGAGGCGGTGAAACCACTCATGCATGCATGCCAGGTTGTTTAATTCAGTGCAGCAATGTTTATGCTGATAAAGACGGAAACGAGATGTGTTCGCCCGTTGAGTATGAAACATTGGGTTTGATGGGCAGTAACTGTGGACTGGAGGATCCAGATGACGTGGCACTATTAAACAATGTTGCTAATGACTTGGGCGTTGATACTATTGAAGTAGGTGCCATGTTAGGTGTCTTGATGGAGGCAGACGAAGGGGAATTTGGCAATCGAGATTTTATGTCCGATGCGCTGGAGGATATACGCCGAGGAACCGAACGCGGTAAATTTCTGGCACAAGGAACGGCCCGTGTCGGCGAGCATTATGGGGTCAAACGTGTCCCTACTGTAAAAAAACAAGGTATAAGCGCCTACGACCCCCGCGTAATCGAAGTCACGGGGATCTCGATGATGGTAACGGCCCAGGGTGCTGATCATACCACAGGTAACATCCCGGCATTTCAATGTGATGGTAAAACCACGGAAGAACTCGTTGAAGCTAGTCTGGAGATCCAGACCATTTGTGCGGCTGCGGACTCTTTAGGTCTTTGTCTGTTTGGACGGACTGTGACCAATGAGAGTATTGATTTTGTAGTCGATGCTTTAAATCAAGCACATGGCACAAGCTTCGACGAAAGTAAATATATGGAAATTGGCCGTGAGGCTTTAGAAATGGAGTGGCAGTTCAATAAAGATGCTGGATTCACCGACGATGATGATGAAATGCCGGATTTCTTTTTTAACGAAGCTTTAGCACCAAGCGGGAAAAAACATCGCCATACTAGCGCTGGGGTCAATAAGCATCTACGAACCTTGATTAATGCTTAATGCTTCTGGGTCTGTGAGGAAGCCCGAGTTAGGGATATTAAAATTGTAGAATGACCGTTTATGGTTGTCTATTTTGTTTCATAAAACCAGCTATACACCCCTTTTGTCTTGGCGTAGCCGGGAGCAGGTGAGCTTGGTACGACCCTGTAAACATTTTTAGTCTTAAAAGTGTATGATTTGGCTCTGTTCCTTTCTCATAATTTTACTATATTGATGACCTCGCCTCAGCCTTTAGTCGATTTTGTTAATGTGTTCATGGGATGTCTCAAAAGTCACCTGCACCTTTGAAAAGAAGGTGAGATAGACTTAAAAAAATTAGCTGGGGGTCTCTTTTGGACTATTCAAGAATTTAATCTGTTCTCTAATCGTGCTACGTCGCTAGGATGAAGTTTTATTGTGAGATCTACACTTTCGTTTCCATCTCTTCGCTTTATGACCTGCCCGCGTTTATATATCCAAGCTAAGGTTTTGCTGTCAGTCCAGGGGAGTTTGATTTTCATAACTTTATTACGTGTATTTAGTTCTGTATCTAGAGTGCTCAATAGTGTTTTTAATCCCTCCCCGTCTTTGGCGGATATCAAAATAATTTTTTTTTCACTTCTGGAAGATTGATTGAGTTGGAATTCTCTTTCTTCAGTATCTAAACAATCAATTTTATTCCGAACTTCAAGTATTGGTACATCCGCGTCATCGGTTAATCCCATTTTATTTAAAACGAGAAGGACATCTGATTTTTGGGTTTCAGCATTTGGATGTGATATATCATGAACGTGTAATAAGATATCCGCTTCTGTAACCTCCTCCAGAGTAGCTTGAAAAGATTCAATTAACTCGTGTGGCAGTTCAGATATAAACCCAACAGTATCCGAAAGGATAATTTTTTGTCCGGATGGTAGTTCAAGCCCACGCATAGTTGGATCAAGTGTGGCAAATAACTGGTCTTGGGAATAAACATTAGAACCTGTTAGAGCGTTAAAAAGTGTCGACTTTCCAGAGTTTGTGTATCCTACCAAAGCAATTATAGGGTATGGAATTCTTTGGCGTGCATTTCTGTGAAGTGCGCGAGTTCGCCGCACTTCTTTCAAAACTTTTTTTAGTTTACTAATGCGTTCATTAATGAGTCTGCGGTCAGCCTCGATTTGAGTTTCACCGGGGCCGCCCATAAAGCCTAACCCTCCACGTTGACGTTCCAAATGCGTCCAAGACCTAACTAATCGGCTACGCTGGTATGTCAGCGCTGCCAGCTCAACTTGGAAAACACCCTCTTTAGTACGTGCTCGAGCACCAAATATTTCTATGATTAGACTGGTACGATCCAGCACTTTACATTTCCAGTCCTTTTCCAGATTTCGCTGCTGAACTGGCGATAAAATAGAATCGATAATGGTAACATCAATATCTTTTGAAATAATTATTGAAGACAATCGATTCAGACTCCCTTTGCCGATAAGGGAAGAAGGTCGTGGTTTATGTACTTTGATTACCTCGGAGTGCACAATTAACAATCCAATGGCTTCCGCAAGGCGAACACATTCTTCTAATCGCCTGCCTACGCTATAACCGCGAAGCAATCTGTCGTTTGATGAAAGCTGTGGATGCAGCACCAACGACCGGCCAGTATGGTGTTGGCCACCTTTTACTAGCTTAAGAGTCAAATTAGGCTGTGCCTTCAGGGCTTTCTTCGTCTTTTAAGTCTTCTTTTTCTGGCTCGAATAACTGTATTGGACCAGATGGCATTATCGTCGAAATTGCGTGCTTGTACACCAATTGGGTGTGGCCGTCCCGGCGCAGAAGCACCGAAAAATTGTCGAACCAAGTGATAATACCTTGAAGTTTTACACCATTTACTAAAAAAACCGTAACCGCGTTCTTACTTTTTCGAACGTGATTAAGGAATACATCTTGGACATTTTGAGATTTTTCAGACATTGGGTATCCCCCTTATAGCGCCTGCATATTGTTATAATAGGAGAACGTTAAATCGCCCTTCCTAGGATCATTTTATACCCGAATTATCGGTTTTGGCCACTTTGTTTTGGTAAAATAAAAAATCGCGTTAATTCACTAGCATTTTTGAAGGTTCGATCTGGTGGAAACTCTGCAAATTCTTTGGGATCATAGGCGTTAGCGCGTAAAAGTATTGCAGATACTCCAGCATTATAGGCACATTCCATATCAGAGATTGCATCGCCAACAAACCACACTTCTTTGCTTCTGCTAATTCCGCTTCCATCAAGCACCAAATCAATGGGAGCTTTATCAGGTTTATCTCTTACAGCATCGTTTGCTCCGACAGTTTTAGAAATCCATTTATTCCAATTAAGAAATTCAACTTCCTCACGCAGAAGTACACCGTTTTTATTACTTACTACTCCAAGGTAAATTCCTGCTTGGTGGAAATGACTAAGCATTTCCGGCACATAATCCAGTACATCAATGGTTTCCAGATGATTGCGCCTTACATGAGACAAAAATATTTCTGCGGCCTCTTTCCATTTTTCTCCAAAAAGAGATGGAAAACTATCACGCATAGACCTCCTAACGTTAGAACGTGTTTTATCAATTGGCCAGGGATCATGTCCCATCGCAGTTAATGCAGCATTTAGACCAGCATGGATTGAATGCCAATTGTCAACGAGTGTATCGTCCCAATCAAAAATGATCGCTTCTGGATTAATAAGAGTTTGGTTCAAGAATTTTCCGCTAGGTTTTCCATAAATTTAAAGTACTTATCTATAAGCGCACAGGTCATGAGTCCTGAATTACCGTTTCCTATGCTGACGTTGTCAATTGAGGTGACGGGTTTTATTAGAGCGGTGCTGCTTGTGAAGAAAGCCTCCTTCGCGCTTTGGGCCTCTATGACAGTAAAAGGTCGCTCCACGATCTCTATCCCCTCCTCCTCTACTAGCTTTAATATCGTTTTTCGGGTAACGCCTGCTAGTATATTTTCGTCGGTCTGTCGTGTTACCAATTGGTTGTTTTGGGTCACGATCCAGGCATTAGACGCTGTTCCTTCGGTAATATATCCCTCTTCATTTACCAACCACGTTTCGTCAGCACTTGCATCTATAGCTTCCTGCTTGGCAAGGACATTAGGTAACAATGACACCGACTTAATGTCGACACGTTTCCATCGAATATCGGCAGCAGTTATTACACAGCAGCCTTGTTTGCTTTCGTCTCTAGATGGCCAGGAAACATTAGAAACGGTGACAACAATAGAACTTTTACAATTAGCGGGAAAAGCATGATCTCGAGGTGCAACACCTCGTGTGATTTGCAGATATAGCTTGCCATTTACTACGCGATTTTTGCGAATGGTTTCGTTCATAATGAAATTAAGAGCGGATATGTTTACTGGTAAACTTATCCGCAGCTCGTTCAATGATCGCGCGAGGCGTCTAAGATGGTCGACCTTGTCAACTAAAAGTCCGTTAAAAATTGCAATTACTTCGTAGACCCCATCTGCCAACTGGTATCCTCGGTCCTCGACATTAACGGTGGCTTGGGAAAGCGGTAGATATTGGCCATTAACATAAGAAATTCTGGGCATCTGATGTAAACTAAAAAAATTCCAACCCAACTGAAAACAATTGCTCAACTTGCTTCACAGACTCGTTTGCAGCAAATAATACGACGCGGTCATTTACGCTAACAACTGTTGAACCACGAGGCATGGTGACCTTATCATCTCGCACGATTGCACCAACCAAAACACCTTCGGGCAGACTGGCCTCTTTTAGCGGGACACCAACCAAGCTGGAGGTTTCCATTGCTTCGGCTTCGATCAATTCCCCAAACCCTTCCTGTAATGTATGTACTGAATGGATTCGACCCCGTCTTACATGTTGCAGAATAGTCGAGACGGTTATGTTACGGGGACTAACTAGCACGTCGATCCCCAAAGAAGGTATAATGGGCTCAAAGGCACTGTTATTGACTAATGTGATAGCTCTTCGGCTACCTGCCCGCTTGGCCAATAATGATGCCAATATATTGGTTTCATCGTCATTTGTTACGGCAATAACGGCTTCGGCAGTCCCTACGTTGGCCTCTTCCATAATTTCTTGATCTAGAACATCTCCTTGAAGTACGACAGATCTTTTGAGATTGCGGGCCGCAGTTTCTGCTTTGGTTTTGTCGGCTTCAACTACCTTAATATTTATAGTTGGATCCTCCTCCTCAATTTGTTGAGCGAGGAAAAGACCAATGTTGCCGCCACCAAATATGACTATACGGCGAGCTTCTATTTCATCATGTCCGAATGCAGACATAGCTCGTTGAACATGTGCAGAATCAACAACTAAATATACTCCATCCCCAGCCGACAATTGATCTTCTCCGGATGGTATGAATTTATTTTGATCTCTTACTATCCCAACCACCAGAACATTTAACTCTGGAAATAGTTGTGTCAATTGGCGAAGTGGGGTATTGACCACAGGGCAATCTTCCTCACAGCGTACTCCAATCAACTTGACTTTGTCTTCGACTAGAGAGATTGTCTCGAATGCGCCTGGAACCCTTAGGCGACTCGAAACTGCTCTAGCCACCTCCCGCTCTGGAGAAATGATTACGTCTATGGGCATGTTATCCCGGGTAAATAGATTTCCCCATTTTGGATCCAAATAGCCCTGATTTCTTATTCTGGCAATTTTAGTCGTGATATCAAATAATGAATGTGCAATTTGGCAGGCCACCATATTCACTTCATCAGCCTGTGTTACGGCGATAAGCAAATCAGCATCAGCAGCGCCAGCTTGCTCAAGAACCGCAGGTTCTGAGGCAAAACCAGTAATAGCTTTGACGTCAAGTGTATCGCTAATCTTTCGAGTTAGTTCATTGGAATGATCAATGACAACAACATCATTGTCTTCATGCGCTAAATATCTCGCAATGTTATAACCTACCTGACCAGCCCCACATACAATAACTTTCATAAAATATTTCCGTTAGATTCTGTCGTCGAGTTTGGCTAATCGTTTGCAGCTTGCATACGGTTTTCAGATTGAACACCAAGTGCTTTCAGCTTTCGGTGTAAGGCGGACCTCTCCATCCCGATAAAAATTGCGGTACGTGATATGTTCCCCCCAAATCTAGATACTTGTGAAATTAAATATTCTCTCTCAAAAATTTCTCTAGCCTCTCTTAATGGCAAACCCATTATTTGAAATTGGCTATTTTCTCTTGACGAAGGAGATGTAGCCGAACTGATTTCAGCCGGTATCATGTCTACGCTAATTTCTGTTGACCCATTATTCGGAGCCATAATTAAAATCCGTTCGATAACATTTCTTAACTCACGCACATTTCCAGGCCAATCATAAGATTGGAGTGTTGCAATTGATTGTTCTGAACATTCCATAGAATTCCTGTTACTTGAGGTTGCAATTTGATCAATGAAGTGTTTCACCAATGCTGGAATATCCTCACGATAGTCTTTTAAAGATGGGATTTTGAGAGGTACTACACTTAAACGATAAAATAAATCCTCTCGGAATTGGCCGTCTTTCTTGGCTTCTGTCAAATCTTTACTTGATGCGGCAATGACTCGGACGTCTACGTGAATGCGTGTTGCGCCACCTACTCTTTGAAAGGTTTGTTCTTGTAGCGCACGAACGATTTTACCTTGGGTTTCTAAGGGCATATCTGCAACTTCGTCTAGGAATAACGTTCCCATATGTGCTTGCTCGAACGTCCCTACCTCACGAGGGGACCCGTTAGGAGATGTTTCATGACCAAATAAGCCAATTTCGAAGTTCTCCGGTTGCATAGTCGCACAATTAATTGAAATAAAGGGACCATTTGATCGATTTGATTCTGCGTGGATTAGGCTTGCAACTAAACCTTTTCCCGAACCACCTGGGCCAGTAATTAGAATACGACTATTTGTTGGGGCTACCTTATTTATGGCTTGCCGCAACTGGCTAATAGTTGAGGAAGAACCCACTAATTTATCAAATCCAATCGTCTTCAGACGGAGTTCTTGGTTTTCGCGTTTAAGTAGTTCAGTTTCTAGTACCCGGTTTACAACCATTAATAAGCGGTCTGAAGTAAATGGCTTCTCAATAAAATCGCAGGCGCCAAGATTAATTGCTGATACCGCAGTTTCGATATTTCCGTGCCCGCTTATCATGATTACGGGAGTGTGAGGTTGTTTTTCTTGAAAATGTGCCAATAACTCCATTCCATCTAGTTGACTTCCTTCAAGCCAAATGTCCAACAAAACAAGACTTGGCAAACGGGTTTCGATTGATTTAATTGCTGAAGAACTATCATTAGCTTGATGAGTTTGGTAGCCTTCGTCTTCAAGGATACCAGCAATTAACATTCGAATATCGGCCTCGTCATCGATGATTAGTATGTCATGCGCCATCCGCGGCAGCGATTTTTTGTTTGTTATTTGGTTCTCGGATGGCTTCATTGAATTTGCCT
>ERZ651768.3739-NODE-3739-length-10095-cov-3.250449_pt1 | contig 10095 bp, 10 predicted proteins | sample MGYA00514754_ERZ651768 | MGnify/ENA metagenome assembly ERZ651768 | reverse complement strand
TATCAACACTGAGCCGATGCGGACCGCCTACACCATTACTGTGGATGCGGCTGAGGGCACCACTACTGGAATCTCTGCAGGCGACCGCTCTCGTACCCTTAATTTGCTCTCATCCCCCCACAGCGAGCCGCATGATTTTGTGCGACCAGGTCACGTTCTACCTCTCCGCTACCGTCCAGGTGGGGTACTCAAGCGAGCCGGTCATACCGAGGCAGCAGTCGACCTGTCTCGTCTGGCCGGATGTGAACCAACGGGTGTTCTTGCCGAAGTTGTTAACGACGACGGCACTATGGCCCGGCTGCCTCAACTTATACAATTTTGCGAAGAACACGACCTATTCCTCATTTCGATTGCGGACCTAATTCGCTATCGACGAGCAAACGAGCGGCTTGTTGACCCGGTGGCGCAGGCGCGCATCCCAACTATCTACGGAGATTTCACCGGGCATGTTTTCCGCGACTTTGACGGCACAGAACACCTCGCGTTGGTCCACGGACAGATCATGGGCCCAGATCCCATATTGGTGCGCGTCCATAGCGAATGTTTGACAGGAGACATCCTCACTTCCATGCGCTGCGATTGCGGTGCTCAGTTACATACGGCTCTTGAAGCAATAGCCAACGAGCAAGCCGGCGTTCTTGTTTATCTTCGCGGCCATGAAGGTAGAGGCATCGGAATTGGACACAAGATAGCGGCGTACTCGTTGCAAGATGAAGGGCGCGACACCGTCGATGCAAATCTCGAACTTGGGTTGCCCGTCGACAGTCGTGAATACGGTATTGGCGCACAAATTCTCGTCGAGCTTGGGGTCACCAAAATGCGCCTTATGACTAATAATCCCGACAAAATTGGCGGACTTGGCGGCTATGGCCTCGAAATAGTTGAACGTGTTCCAACGACGACCGGGGCCAACCCAGAAAACTTGGCGTATTTGCGGACCAAGCAAATGCGGCTAGGGCACCTTATCGAAGGTCTTGACGATGTTGCCGCTGATTGAACCAACGCGGCTTCAGCCGTGAGCTCAATTGGTCTTGAAGGGAACCTTCGAGTCGTAAATCGACTAGGAGTTCGACTGCCCCGAACGGTACGGTCAACAACATGCTGAAACTGGTGCTCCCCAAGGGTTCTCTTGAAACAGCGACAATGCAGCTTTTCGATGAAGCTGACCTGACCGTTCGTAGAAGCAGCGAGGTTGATTACCGAGCGACCATTGATGACCCGCGTGTCGATGAGGTGAGGATCCTTCGTCCGCAAGAAATTCCAACCTACGTTGCTGATGGGCTGTTCGACGTAGGAATCGCTGGCAGAGACTGGATTGAAGAAACTAGCAGCGACGTAGTTTCCTTAGGTCAGATGAAGTACTCCAAAGCAACAGCAAAGCCAGTCAGAATCGTGTTGGCGGTCCCAACTGACAGTTCCTATGAATCGATTACTGATTTACCACAAGGTGTTCGAATCTCGAGTGAGTACCCCGAACTAACGAACCGCCACTTCGCTGCAGCGGGTATTAAAGCCGATATCCGACTTAGCTACGGTGCCACAGAAGCCAAAGCACCCGACATAGTCGACGCGGTCGTTGATCTCACTGAAACCGGTAGCGCTCTTAAAGCAGCGGGGCTGAAAATAATCGACGAAATTTTGACCAGCTATACCGAAATTTTCGCTAACGGTGAATCCTATGCCGATCCTGGAAAACGTAAAGCTATGGAGCAAATTAAGACCCTTCTAGATGGAGTACTGGACGCCCGTGGACGGGTATTGATGAAGCTAAACGTGGGAGCCACAGAGCTGGATCAGGTGATAAGCGTTCTGCCTTCTATGAAGGCGCCCACCGTCAATGAGCTTTGGGGAGGAGGAGGTTTCGCCGTGGAGACTGTCGTGAACAAAAGCGATATCAACGTCCTTATTCCAGACCTTCTCGAACTCGGAGCCACAGATGTAATCGAGATTCCAATCTCTAAGATCGTGCCGTAGATCTGATCGCTAATTTACTCTTCAGAGTCGCCTGACTCGTGATTTTGAACCTCAACGTAACCGAGCCTGATTTGATGCAACGCCGCCGCCAAGGTCTGATGTTCAGGAAGTCGTTCACCGAGTTGCTCCACTAACACGCCCATAGCGTCGATCGGTAGACGAGCCTCCTCCAGGTTGGGCGGATCTACACGAAGGTGAAGAGCTGCCAGCTCGAAGAGACCGATTACGTGGTTAGCGACTATTTGGCCTGCTGGTACCGAAAGCAACTGTTCCTGCGCTTCTTGAAGCTGCTGTTCCATAGCCGCGGCTGTCTCAGGATCGATGTCTGCGCCACCGGTGAAATCAGGAGCCGGGTTCGCCGATGGTGCATCACTTGAATCTCCTGGGATTTCGTGCTCACCCGAAGGAGTCCAAAAGCTGCTCATATTATCTCTCTCATAGATTGGCGGTTCTAGCTTGCTGGGGTCCGCCTGTGCGAATAGTGCCCTCACCCTGCTACCCTACGCCTTCAACAATAGATACAAGCGGGGTTCGCCCCCACCGTTCCACCGAAAGGTGCGTTTCGGTCACTGTCGGTCTGTTAGCGACCTAGTTGCTGGTTTTCCGTTATGTGAGGCGGGCACCAAAGTGTGTCCGCCTTTCGTCATTTGATGCGAGGTGCCATCAGACGGACGAGGAGAACGTCCTTGGTTAAGCGAGTAAGGCCATAGCACGCCCAGACGAAGGCGACGCCAGAATCAATGAACAGATTCGGGCGCGGGAAGTTCGACTGGTCGCCCCTGACGGCGAACAGATCGGCATTAAACCCTTGCCAGAAGCACTGGATATTGCACGTGAACTTGATCTCGATTTAGTGGAAGTAGCCGCTGAGGCCAACCCTCCAGTTTGTCGGATCATGGACTACGGCAAGTTCAAGTACGAGTCATCCCAAAGGGCGAAGGAGTCACGGAAAAAGGCCAGCGCAATCTCCCTTAAGGAGATGAAATATCGGCCGAAGATCGGACAAGGTGATTTCGACACCAAAACTGCCAAAGTAGAGAAGTTTCTCTCCGGCGGTCACAAGGTAAAGATCACCATCATGTTCCGAGGCCGAGAGGTCTTCCATCCCGAACTTGGCCGAGAAATTCTTGAAAAAGTCGCAGAAACCGTGGCAACGGTCGGAAAGGTAGATCAATTCCCGAAGCTTGACGGTCGCAATATGACCATGGTGTTGAGCCCTGATAAGGCCGCTAAGCAACGCCGCAAAGATGCCGAGGTAAGTCCCGGCGAGTGATGGATCTGACAGCAGGTCCAGAAATATTTAGGAAAATTCGTCCCTCCCATCTCGAACCCCCTTTCGATAAGGAGATGTCATGCCAAAGATGAAGACGCACAGTGGAGCAAAGAAGCGGTTTAAGACAAGCGGTTCAGGTAAGTTGATCCGCCGCAAGCAGGGCCGCAACCACATCCTTGAAAAGAAGTCAGCAAAGCGCAAGCGTCGACTTGCCCTGGAAGGCGAGATAAGCAAGGCCGATCTTCCGCGCATCAACAAGATGCTGGGCAAGTGAACCCGGACCTGTAGAGGAGATACAAAGTGGCACGAGTAAAACGTTCTGTCGCAGGTCGCAAGAGCCGAAAAGCGACCTTGGAAAAAGCTAAGGGCTATTACGGCAACAAGAGTCGTTCCTATAGGGCTGCCAATGAGCAACTCATGCACAGTGGCAACTATGCGTTTAGGGACCGCCGAGCCCGCAAAGGTGAATTCCGTCGACTTTGGATTCAAAGGATCAATGCTGCTGCTCGACAAAATGGTACGAGCTACAGCAAATTGGTTAATGGACTCAATGCTGCGGACATTCGGGTAGACCGAAAAATTCTGGCCGACATGGCTGTCAACGACCCCGAGGCATTCAGCACGCTCGTTGAGAGAGCTGAGTCGGCCCGCCAAGCAAGCTGACTCTTTCTCCCCGGTCTCGAAGGCTTACTCGCCTCCGACGGTTAGTGCGCGATAGACGTTACCGCGACGCCGAAGGTCTGGCGGTTATTGAAGGTCCGCGTCCGCTCAGGACGGCAATCGAAATTGGTGTCGATCTCGAAGAAGTTTTCTTTCGGCCCGACCAAGAGCAAATTTTTGACTCTGTTGGAACCGTCAATGCAAATTTTTACGAAGTTGATGCTCGGACACTCGATGAGATTTCTGACAGCAGTTCGCCTCAAGGAGTGCTTGCCGTCACCAAAGTTCACGAGACTGCTCTCGACGTCATAGCCGGAATGCAACGCGTTGTTGTGATCGACTCCGTCCAAGATCCAGGCAACGTCGGCGCGATTGTCCGCACTGCAGCAGCGGCTCGGTTTGATGCCGTCATCACCGGACCAGGAACGGCCGATTTGTGGAGCCCCAGGGCAATTAGAGCGAGCGCCGGTACTGTCTTTGCGCTCAATGTTGTTAGGCGAGTCGATCTGGAGTCAGCACTTGACCTTTTAGGTGCTGCTGGACACTCGGTTCTAGCAACCGACTCTCAGGGTGAGATCAGCATCAACGACATCCAGGTCGTGAACCGGATGACCCTTATGTTGGGTAGTGAAGCTCACGGTGTATCTGAAGCCGTGATGGCGCACACCGATGCAATGATCAGGGTCCCTATGGGGCCATTCGTTGAGTCCCTTAATGTTGCAGTCGCCGCTGGAATAGTTATGTACTCGATACCAAAAGAAAGACAAGATGACTAGACCGTTCACTTATGTGCTTCTGGTAGCCGCCTCGCTAGCCGTATCCTTCACATTGTGAGTGTTCACCGCCAGATTGCAGAAGCTCGAGCGGCCGCCGTATCGAGTATTGAACAGGCGGACGATCTTGAAAGCCTGATGGCTCTTGAGTCCACGCTATTTGGGAAGAAATCGCAATTGGGCAGCCTCAAACGGTTAATGGCCGAAGTTAATGCAAAGGAACGAGCCGGAGTTGGCCAGGCCCTCAACGAGGCGCAGGAAATAGTTCGAGAAGCACATGCTGTTGCAAAGGAACGGTTCCTTTCGGTTACTCGGCGAGCGCAGCTTGAGGCAGAACGGCTCGATTTAAGTGAATCATTGGAGTCAACTGCTCGAGGGCATCTACACCTCGTAACGCAGACCATGGAACGTTTAGAAGATGTCTTTGTGGGAATGGGTTTCACTGTTTCGGAGGGCCCGCAGGCGGAAACAGATTGGTACAACTTTGAGGCGCTAAATCTTCCAGCCGCCCACCCAGCAAGATCCATGTTTGACACTCTGTACTTAGATCTAGGTGATCGAACGGAAATAGGGGACGGCGAAGGCGGGGAAGCAACAAACATCTTGCTTCGAACGCACACTTCTCCGGTTCAAATTCGTGTGATGGAAACGTCCCCGCCGCCGATCTACACCGTGTGCCCCGGGCGAGTGTTCCGAAGAGATACTGCCGATGCCAGCCATATGCCGGTGTTCCACCAAATCGAAGGTTTAGTCGTTGACCATGACATAAGTCTGGCCGATTTATCCGGAACCTTGAATGAATTCACCGCCGCCTATTTCGGCGGCTCGATTCGTAGTCGATTGCGCCCCTCCTACTTCCCCTTTACCGAGCCGAGCGCAGAATTTGATATCACTTGCGTCATATGTGAGGGAGATGGGTGTCAAACATGCCAGCGAACCGGTTGGATTGAACTCGGCGGATGTGGAATGGTTCACCCAAACGTATTGGGAAACTGTGGGATCGACAGCGAAGAATGGACCGGTTTCGCATTTGGCTTTGGCATTGATCGCTTGGCGCTCATGAGATATGGCATCAAAGATCTGCGAGACATGTACACCAACGACATTCGCTTCCTTAGGCAGTTTTAGGCGAGGCTTGAGATGAAAGTTCTTCTTTCCTGGTTGCGTGAATTTGCGCCGATCGATGGTGATCCACAAGAACTCGCTGATCATCTGAGCGACCTCGGTATGGCAGTCGAGGAGATGCGACTCCTTGACCCACTTGATGGCGTAGTTGTGGCCAAAGTCGTGGATCTTAGACGACACCCCGAGGCGGACAGGATTCAACTCGTTGATGTCGAAATTGATGATGAGCAACTGCAAGTCTGTTGCGGCGCCTTCAACATGGCCATCGGCGATCTGATTCCCTTTGCGACGATTGGCACCGTAATGCCGAATGGCATGGAGATCTCGCAGAGAACAATGCGAGGTGAAATCTCAAATGGGATGTGCTGTTCCGCCTCAGAACTTGGTTTGGGTTCTGATCGCGACGGCATCATGATTCTCCCCAACGACCTTCATCTAGGTGCTCCACTCATGGATCAATTAGGCCTAGAGGGAGATGTTCTCTGGGACCTTGAGATCAATCCCAATCGCCCAGATGCTATGTCCGTAGCCGGCGTGGCTCGCGACCTAGCAGCGAGACTTGGCCTCCCGTTTGCGATTCCCAAATGGGCGACTGCTCAGACTGATGACTCTGGAAATGAATTGGCGACAATCCAAATCCAGGACGGATCGTTGTGCCCAAGGTTCTGTGCGCGAGTGATTCGCGGGGTCACCGTGAGTGATTCGCCATTGTGGATGCAGATGAGGCTCACTCTGCTGGGCATGCGTCCAATCAATTCGGTAGTTGACGTGTCGAACTACGTCATGCTTGAACTGGGAACCCCGAACCACACCTACGATCTCTCTCTTGTTCCCCGAGGACACATAGGTGTTCGTCGAGCCCAAGAGGGAGAAACCATTGTCACCCTCGACAATCAGGAACGAGAATTGGCACCGGGTGACGGGTTGATCGTCGACCACGCTGACCAACCAATAGGGATCGCTGGAGTTATGGGAGGAGCAAGTACGGAAATTTCTTCAAGTACGGATGCTGTGCTCCTGGAACTCGCAAGCTGGGAACCTGAGTCAATCGCGCGAACTTCACAACGACTGGGCATTCGATCGGAAGCGTCCGCTCGGTTTGAACGAGGCACCGACTGGGACATCAATTCGTTGGCGGTAGAACGATTTTGTTATTTGCTGAACGAGGTCTCGCCTGGCGGCGTCGAAGTAGTCGGGCAAGTGATCGATGCTGAAGGAATTCTTCCTGACCGAATTTCGGTTCCCGTGCGAACATCTCGCATAAGCACGCTTCTAGGGCGAGCTTTCGGACCCGACGAGATTCGGTCCCTGTTGGAACCCATCGGGTTCGTGGTCGAACAGACCGATGATGTCAACGTCCAATCTGTCACGGTTCCTTCATTTCGGCCCGACACCGAAACCGAAACTGACGTCGCTGAGGAAATAGCGCGTCATTATGGCTACGGGAAGCTTGGGAGCACAGTTCCGCGATCACCTGAGGCAGGACATCTAACTCCTCAACAAAAAATTCGTCGAGTTGTGCGACAGGTCATGGTTGGCGCCGGCGTAGCCGAAGCAATGCCCAACCCGTTCATAGCTCCCGATGAGATTGCCAAAGCGAGCCTGCAAATTGACGACCCAATTCGATTACTGAACCCGCTGGCGGTAGAAGAGTCGGTACTTCGGCCTTCCCTCTTACCAGGGTTACTGACCGCTATGTCCTACAACTATTCTCACCGCAACAGGGGAGTAGGCCTATTCGAAACAGGGGTCGTTTTCGAAATCTCTGCCGACGACGCCCCTTTGCCTGCAGAGCATGAACATCTAGCGGTTCTTCTTGGTGGACGCGATGCTTTTGCCGCGATCAGTTTGATGGAGACTCTCGCATCGGCATTACATCTGCAGTTTGAGCTATCTAACTCGGACGACCTGCCGGGCATACATCCAACCCGCGGTGCACGCATATCGGTGGGTCGATTAGAGGTGGGAGTAGTTGGAGAAGTTGACCCTGGGGTCTTAGAACGCTACGAGATTGACGAACGATGTGGGTGGCTCGATATTCGACTCGACCTGATCACCGACGCTGCGGTAGCGGCCGGCGATGTTTCCTATCAGCAAGTGTCTAGCTACCCGTCTAGCGATGTAGACCTAGCTTTTCTCGTTAACGACGGGGTGCAGGCTTCCACGATTGAAGACACCTTGCGTAAAGCCGCAGGTGAAGAACTTCAAGGGTTGGCGCTGTTCGACGTATTCCGAGGTGACCAGCTCGAAGGCAGTTCGCGCTCACTAGCCTTTTCGTTGCGCCTTCAAGCCGCCGACCGCACACTCACAGACGAAGAAGTCGGTGTCGTTCGCCAACGCTGTATAGACGCCGTCGAATCATTACATCCCGCCACCCTGCGCTAGCGAGCAACCCGCCAATCAATACCCGAGGGTCACATCGACTGGACCCAACAACGGTAATCCAGTGACGTAACGCCGAACGTTCGCGGTCACTCTCTCAGCAAGTAATGGGAGACCCATCTCGGGCGTATTTCCGATGTGGGGAGTGATGATGCAATTATCGAGCGACCACAGGGTATGTCCATCTGGAAGAGGTTCAGGATCAGTCACGTCAAGAGCCGCTCCACCAATAGAACCATTTTGCAACGCGTCCACTAGGTCTGAAGTCACGATGTGCCCACCGCGCGCGACATTGATCACCCAAGCATGCTTGGGAAGCAACGCAAGTTCGTTCTCGGCGATGATGCCCGAGGTTTCAGGTGTTAGGGCGAGAGCCAGCACTAGCAAATCGGTATTTGGAAGAACACCGTGCAGGTGGTGCGATCCAACGACCTCGTTTGCGCCTTCCATAGGGAGAACCTGGTTACGAACAACGGTCACATGACAACGAAACGGCGAGAGAAGAGGTAGCAGTTCTTCCGTTATTCCTCCGCCTCCGAGAATCGTGACCCTCGCGTCAAGCAAGTTTTGACCCTCTGGCGCTAACCACTTCTCTGCTCGACCAAAGGTGCCGAGTCCTCTGAAGCCCGCTAACGCGAGCATCAGAGCGTGCTCGGCTACTGGTGCCGCATAAACACCTTTGCCGCAGGTCCATTCGAGGTTGGGTCGGGCGCGAAGCATGTCGAGGAACGGTTCGATGCCAGCGTACGGAAGTTGTACCCATCGGATATTGGGGTTCGCGTCGAGCATCGCTGGAAGGAGGTCGGCGCGAGCTGGTTCAGCCCAAATTAATGCCTCGGCGACATCCGGATCGACTAGCTGACCGCCACCGGCCCTCACGGCCGCAACTAGCGCCTCGCGTCGTGAACATTCAGGTTCCACAGCAATTTTGGCCATATCGATGAACCTAGACGGCGGATGTCGATTTGTAGACCTTTTAACAGATCATCCTCCGGAGTAAGTTCCAAAACTCCACACGTTTCCTTCGGGGTCAGTTGCTGCGAAACCGCGTGATCCGTAGTCTTCGTCCGTCAAACCTCGGATGATATTTGCTCCGCTTTCGACTGCTCGTCGGTGTAACTCATCGGGTTGATCGGTGACAACGTAGACACTGGATGGCCCATTGGGGAGTTCAAGATGACCTGGATGGTCAGATGCTTCGTCGCCAAGCATCACTCCGCCACCTCCGGGCCACCTAAGTTGGGCGTGGAGCACACCTTTGCCATTTTCATTTGCTATAACCAACTGTTCGTGAAAGCCGAAAGTTGTGGTGAGGAAGTCGATGACGAGACGTGTGTTTTTGCAGCGAATCGTTGGCCAGACTGTCGGATTGGGCACGTCGGATCCCATCTAGGAGCGGCTGTCGGCGATCAGCCCGCCATCGGGGAAAATAATTTCTCCCGTCACGAAACTTGCTTCGTCGCTGCAAAGATAAAGGCAGGCGTTCGCAATATCTGAGGGCTCTCCGAGCCGACGCAGAGGCGTTTCTTTCACCCGTGCCTCTACCCACTTTTCGTTGCTTGTTGCTGCGCCGCTCATCGAGGTCTTTATGTAACCGGGGCCGACGGCGTTCACTCTTATGCCGTGTCGAGCAAGTTCAATCGCTCCACACTTGGTGAGCATCCAGACTCCAGCTTTGGAGACGCAGTAATCGGAAGCACCCATGAGAGCCGTCTTTCCTGCGACTGACGCAATATTAACGATCGCGCCGCCCCCCGATTCAGCCATTCGTTTGGCTACGAACTGGTTGGTGAGCATGACACCTGTGAGGTTCACATCTATTACTCGTTGCCAACTTGCCAGTGACTTATCGATAAGCATCATGTCGTGCTGGTCAAATCGATCAGCGGCTTTTTGCTCATCAGCTTC
>ERZ651768.3738-NODE-3738-length-10096-cov-2.266294_pt1 | contig 10096 bp, 6 predicted proteins | sample MGYA00514754_ERZ651768 | MGnify/ENA metagenome assembly ERZ651768 | reverse complement strand
AATTCTAATCAGGAAAAAAATGAATTAGGATCAAATCAAGATCCAGATTTAGAACATGCCCGAGATGATACTGGAAAACCCAATGTTGAAACAAAAACTGAAGAAGAAAACCCTCTGGCAGCCTCTAGCTCTATTGAATAGAGTTAATACACTCTAACGTAGAAGACTAAACCTTCATAAACTAACCCAACATCCGATGGGCTGCCTAAACAGGCGACACGCTAATACAATCGTATAACATTTTAATCAATAATACTTTTGGCGACACTTAATACGAAGGAACGTACCCTTATGTAGGTGCGAACAACTTATATCTATCCATCCTTAGAAAGGTTAACACTCCACTATAACGCCGTCGGATACATGATCTGGAAAATATTGGATTATTCAATTTTTAAACATTTACAACGATCTTACCTTGTATAGTCACATTGCTAAGCCACTATAGTCGGTTCTTCCAATAAATAATGCCCATATGAATTTGCACAGAAACGAATATCTAAATACTGATACCAGATTTTAAAACAGATCCAATTAAAATCAAATCTATCAACTAATCAGCCTTTCTTAATAATATTATAAGAATTGCAGAATGCTTAAAAAAGCACGGTAACCGTGGTCTAAAAACAGATATTTAAACCAATAGTTTTCACGGTAAATCACCAAAAGAAAATCAAAGCAGTTATTACCCTTTTTTAAAATTAGGGAACCCTTGCAGCTACATAAAACTATTACATATTAAAATTTAGAGCTGATTATTGAACGAAAGAATCATGGAATGTTACTGAGATGTGCAGAGCAAGCCGCTTCTTTAAAGGAAGGATAGATGAGCATGAACTTTGATAAGTTCACCGAACGTTCTCGGGGTTACATCCAGTCTGCGCAGAGTGCAGCAGCTCAGTCTAATCATCAACAACTGACGCCAGAACATCTATTTAAAATCTTGGTTGAAGATCAAGAAGGCTTAGCGACAAAGCTTGTGGAAGCCTGCGGTGGTAATGTGGCAGAAATCTACCAGCTAGTGCAAAAAGAATTAAATCGGCTTCCAAGTATTGAAGGCAGTGGAGCGGGACAGATTTATTTATCACCCCAAATGTCAAAAGTTTTATCCCAAGCAGAAAATTTAGCTGATAACGTAGGTGACAGCTACGTGACGGCAGAATATCTTCTGTTATCTTTGTCCATGTCGCCAGATACGGCCTCTGGCAAAATTCTTACTAACGCAGGTGTTAATCCGAAAGCCTTAAATGAAGCAATTAATAAGTTGCGAAAAGGCCGTGGAGCACAATCTCCAAATGCTGAAGACGGGTACGATGCGCTGGTTAAGTTTGGCCGGGATATGACCGGCGAGGCGCGGGAAGGAAAACTTGACCCTGTTATAGGTCGGGATGAAGAAATCCGACGGAGCATACAGGTTCTTTCTCGGCGAAAAAAAAATAACCCGGTTTTAATTGGTGAGCCGGGAGTTGGTAAGACCGCTATAGTGGAAGGACTAGCCCAGAGAATTGTGAATGGTGATGTCCCCGAAGCGTTGGCAAAAAAACAGTTAGTCATGCTTGATTTAGGTGCCATGCTTGCCGGAGCCAAATTTAGAGGAGAATTTGAGGAAAGGTTAAAAGCCGTTTTAAACGAGGTAACCGACTCGAATGGCGAGATCATTCTTTTTATCGATGAAATGCATACCTTAGTAGGTGCGGGTGCCGCTGAGGGCGCAATTGATGCATCCAATCTTTTAAAACCATCATTGGCGAGGGGCGAGTTGCATTGTGTTGGTGCAACAACACTCGATGAATATCGCAAACATGTAGAAAAAGATGCTGCTCTAGCTAGACGTTTTCAAACTGTGTTTATTTCAGAACCCACCATCCAAGATACTATATCCATTCTCCGCGGCATCAAAGAAAAGTATGACCTACATCATGGCGTTAGAATCACAGACGGCGCCCTTGTATCAGCGGCTACCTTATCAGACCGCTACATCACTGACCGTTTCTTACCTGATAAAGCTATTGACCTTATTGATGAGGCTGCAAGCCGTTTGCGTATGGAGGTAGACTCCAAACCAGAAGAATTGGATGAGTTGGAACGTCGCGTTGTGCAGCTTAAGATCGAACGTGAAGCCCTAAAAAAAGAAGCTGACCACGGATCCAAAGAGCGACTGGTGCAACTAGAAAAAGAACTGGCGACGCTTGAAGGAGAAGCCAACGCCTTAACTAAACAGTGGCAAGGTGAAAAGGATAAAATAGCCGAAACACAAAAACTCAAGGAAAAGTTAGATCAGGCTAGAATCTCTATGGAGAAAGCGCTTCGGGAGGGTCGTTTTGAAGAAGCCGGGGAATTACAGTATTCGCAGGTTCCGGAGTTGAAGGAACAACTCGAAAAAGCCGAAAACGCTGACAAACCTAGCATGGTTCAAGAAACAGTCATGACTGAGCATATTGCTGTTATAGTTTCTCGCTGGACGGGAATTCCGGTCGATAAGATGCTCGAAGGTGAACGTGAAAAACTCCTAAAAATGGAAAAATCTTTGGAAGCGCGAGTAATTGGTCAAGAGGAGGCTTTGTCTGCTGTCTCCAATGCTATTAGGCGTTCTCGGGCAGGTTTGCAAGATACTCAAAGACCGTTAGGCTCTTTTCTTTTTATAGGTCCAACCGGTGTTGGTAAAACGGAACTTACTAAAGCTTTAGCTGAGTTTTTGTTCGATGATGAAAATGCTATGCAACGTATCGACATGTCCGAATACATGGAAAAACACTCCGTGGCACGATTAATTGGCGCGCCACCGGGATATGTTGGATACGACGATGGTGGCACCCTAACCGAGGCGGTCCGAAGGCGACCCTATCAGGTGATTCTGCTTGACGAGGTTGAGAAATCCCATCCTGATATCTTCAATATTCTTTTGCAGGTCCTTGAAGATGGTCGTCTAACTGACAGTCACGGTCGAACAGTAAATTTTAAGAATACCATTATAATTTTGACATCAAATCTCGGATCCGAATTGATGGCCAAGCAGGAACAGGGCCACGATTCCCCGGAGATAAAAGAAGGTGTCATGGAAATTGTACGAGAAACTTTCCGCCCAGAGTTTCTTAACCGCCTGGATGAAATTATTTTGTTCCATAGGCTGTTTCGAGATCAAATGGGGACCATAGTAAATATCCAACTCAATCGACTCAGAAACCGTTTAGCATCCCGGAATATTGGGCTTGAGGTTGATCAACCCGCGCTTTCATGGTTAGCAGACTTGGGATATGACCAAGTCTACGGTGCACGACCGCTGAAACGCGCAATTCAACGCTATGTAGAAAACCCAATGGCCACTCTCATCCTAGAGGATAAAATACGGGACGGGGACATAGCTCACGTCAGCGCAGGTCAAGAAAAGCTTTTCATAAACGGCGAAGAAATAAGCGGAAAAACCGCTTAATCACTAGACGTGATGGTTCGGCGGTATTTTCCTAAAACACTTTGACCTATTCATGATTGGTATCAAGCGCAGTGTATTGTTGCTCTAATTTCGCCTGAACGGAGGAAAAACGGGCAAGTTCATTGCCGGAGAGCTTCTTGCCAGACGGCATTTTCAGCCTCAATGGATTGATTTGGGTATTATTTTTTAATATCTCGTAATGCAAATGAGGTCCTGTGGACCGACCCGTTGACCCCACATACCCAATTATCGCTCCCTGTCTAACCCGTGCTCCAATCCGTATACCCCGCTTAAAACGGCTTAGATGCGCATAGGCTGTTTCAAATTTCGAACCGTGGCGAACGCGAATGTAATTGCCGTACGCACCATTGCGGCCTTTTTTCACTATACTTCCGCTTCCAGCCGCATATACGGGCGTTCCGCGCGGAGCCGAAAAATCCACTCCACGATGCATTTTGTTATACCCTAGAATGGGATGCCGTCTCTTGCCAAAACCTGAGCTTAAACGGGCGCCATTTATAGGTGTGCGCATTAAGGCTTTACGGGCGCTTTTACCCTTATTATCAAAATAGCCTACTATTCCTTTACTGGTCCGATAACGATAGAGAGGATTGTTTTCGCCCCCTAAGATTAGGTTCCCATATACAACATTTCCAAAGCGGGCAAACTTGCCGTTTTCAGTGAATAGCTTTTCAAATAGCACTTCAAACTTATCGCCAACCCTAATGCCCCGTTGAAAATCTACATCCCAAGAATAAATCCGGATCAATTCCATCAGTATGGGTTTGGGAACCCCAGACTTAATCGCCGCCTCATAAAGACTGGTTTTTATTGAGCCATTCGCTTTAAACAAACGCCGTTTTACCGCAAATGTTTGTTTAGAAACCCTAAAGCGCTGGTCATCAATAAGCGCAATGGTAATCTCATTATATATACTGGGACGAACCACCATTCGCTGAATGATATTATCGTTAGGCCCAGAGGTTTGGGGGGTTAATACGAGGGTTATCTCCTGACCGGGCTTCGTACGTCGCGGGTCGTAAAACTTTGAAAGCGCTTTAACCGCTTTGTTCGCATTCTCCAACACCACACCTTCCCGTTTCAAAAGATTTATTAGTGTATCGTCCTTACCGACTTTTACCTTTTTCGTAAATGTTGGTGGCGGAAAATCCTTCTCCGAAACAGGGTCGACCGGTAAAAGACGTATCGCTGGCGTGTTATAAAAAGAGTGTTTATTCACATTTGGCCGTGCAGCATTTGTCGGTCGCCAATCAAAAATCAAGAGTGGCAAAATTGAAGTTACAACCACCAACAAGCCCAAGGGCGCCTTCCTTAGAGCGACATTTACTATTTTCCGTACAAGCGACATACTATTTACCGAGTTAACTCAAATCCGTAATGGTTTTCATGTTTTGTTTGGTATACTTACTCTATCCTTTGAATTTTATTTGGAACAAATTCCACTGTAGCTCAAAATCAGTTTTCAAGATCCAATGATCCCTCTTTCACAGGAAAAACTGAACGTCTAACCAAGTCGCAGTGTTAGTACTATAGATCCCGGTCGATGGTAGAAAGTTTCTCCTCAGTACCTGTAATTCTGCCCGATCATTCGTTAAAGTTTGGTTGCCGGGGTTAAATGTTTATAGGATATTCTAGTTCTCTTAGCATCATATTTTTAAAGAAAGTTTCAGATATATAGAAACTTACTTATTTATTTAATTTCTTCCTGAGAATAGTCGATTACCAATCGAGAATTAAAGGTTAACAAAAACGTGATTAAATTCGTTTATTTTTTTGATACTTGCCTCTCATAATATATTAACCAAAATAGATGTAATCTCCCTAAGGCTTTATTTTAAATACTAATTTTTGATCTAATATCTTCGATTATACAAAATTCTGTGCTAATTTAGCGCTAACAACATTTGTAGGTAATTTGCAAAATCGGCTTTACGCTGTTTTAAGTGGAGCGTATAAGGTCTGCCTAGGTGTGGATTGGCGGTTAACTCATGGCAAGAAAATCGAAATATCAAAACACGGGCACCAGAGAAGTCATACGCATTCAGCTGGGTCTCCCAGACGATAACGATTGTATTTTACTCCACTCCTGTTGTGCACCTTGTGCTGGTGATGTGATGAATGAAATGACTAGGTCAGGCATCAACTATACCATTTTATTCTATAATCCGAACATTCACCCAAAAAAAGAATATGAAATACGGAAGAATGAAAATAGACGGTACGCCGATAAGCTGGGCGTTAAGTTCGTTGATCTTGATTACGACAAAGATAATTGGTTTCAACGGACGAAAGACTATAAACATGAGCCAGAGCGTGGTTATCGTTGTACTCTTTGTTTCGATATGCGGTTCGAAAGGACCGCGTTATATGCAGCCGAAAATGGTTTTAAAATCTTTACCAGTACCCTGGGTACGTCTCGTTGGAAAAATTTAGAACAAATAAATGGCTGTGGCATTCGCGCAGCGAAAAGATATGAAGATCTTACTTACTGGACCTACAATTGGCGTAAAGAAGGTGGTGCTAATCGCATGGTCGAGATTTCAAAAGAAAATAAGTTTTATCAGCAAGAATACTGCGGATGCGCCTATAGTCTCCGCGACACGAATCAACATCGGATCAAACAAGGCCGTAAACCCATAAAAATCGGGGTTAAATTTTATGGAGATGGTAATCAAGCTCCAAGTTCTTCCTAGGAAAAATATTTTAATGCATTAGTCCACGCAATTCTGGCTATGTGAATATCATGCGTCTCTTACTGTTCATTTTGAGGAACATTTCTAGACTTTCCCATCCACGCCCTAAATTGGTGAAACGCCAGTAAAACGATTACCACCCCAAGTGCAACGTTTGATATTTCTGGTGCTTTAATCAGGACTAAAACTGCTAAAACTATTCGCACGGCAACTCCGAACACCGAAAGATTTACTGCATCAAACTTTGTTAGAGCACTAGCGACGAGGTAAAGCGAAAGTACGAGTTTAAAAATCAACCAGAGCAACGGACCCACTGATACCGTTCCATCGTATCCAGGCAAGTATGCCTTTGCGGTAGAACCATCGAAAGATTGAGCCACTTGAGCCTGCTCGATAAGAAGTAATTCTGGGTAGAACGCAAAAACAAAAGGTATCGTAAAGACAACTATTCCCGCCCGAACGGCTGCAAAGCCCGTTGCTAGGGGATCTGCTTTTGAAATCGTCGAGGCAGCGAATGCCGCTATGGCTACAGGCGGTGTTATTGCAGATGCCACAGCAAAATAAAACACGAACATATGAGCCGTGAAAAAAGATGTTCCGAGTGCAGCCAAGAGGGGTCCGATAATTAGAACCACATTAACATAGGCCGGCAATGTAGGCATTCCCATACCCAATAAGATAGTAGCGATCATGGCTATCACCAAAGCCAGCATCAGGTACACTGCTCCATCCAAGCTAAACTGATGCCCAAAAAGCACGAACGAATCGGCAGTTTTTAGCCAGTTCAAAACATCAATGGTAAGGATACCGGTAAAGTTTGTAAAATTAATACAAATGTCTATTACTGAAATTGCGACCAATAGCAGAAATAGTTCAGATATGAACGTTCCTGCATTTGCCAGGGCATCAAGCACTTTCCTTGGTGTTTTTCTTATTTCGGGGTCTAAAAACATCAGACAAATGAGAAGCATTACTGCCCAAAATCCGGTCGAATCTGGGTCCCCGGCAGCATTCTGATAAACTTGTAAGAACCAGGGCAATTTTTCTCCGGTGCCTGGCGTATATCCCATTAACCAGCCCAAAATGCCCGTACCTACCGTATCTTTTTTACTCAAAAGCAACACAAGAATTAACAAAATAGGCCCGATAATCATAAGCAAGTTTATTTTATCTCTTTTGGTCAGTTTCTGCTCTTCCGTTATGTCTCCAACTGGTTCCATGCCTATGCGACGAGATTCAAAAATAACCATCAAAAACAAGCTGAAAAAATATGCAAGGGCCGGGATAAATGCAGCCACAATAACTTGAGAATATGAGACAGAAGAGAGCGCAGCCAATACGAATGCAGCTATTCCCATAACAGGTGGCATAATCTGTCCGCCTGTGGATGCGGCTGCCTCCACGCCGCCTGCAAATGTTGGCCTGAATCCACTTTTCATCATCATGGGAATTGTAAGCGTCCCTGTACCCAATACATTGACTACAGGCCCACCCGAAATAGTGCCGAACGTTGCAGACCCAACGATAGCAGCGTGTGCCGGCCCCCCCCGTAATTTACGGGTAATGATAATCGCAAATTTTATTAGAGCTTTCCCACCCGCTGAGGCACCAAACAAAGATCCTAACACAACATAGGGGAAAACAACGTTAACCGTGATACCAAGAAACTGTCCCAATAAACCATTTGAATCACTAATCAGGGCACTTTGTGCAGCAGCAACGCCGCCTTTATAATTGCGAACACCATCTTCCACAGTCCCGATTGCCGTCGTAAGATAGGGATGATCGGTCCATTCAAAATACCATGCAGCCGAAGTGACTACAGTATAACCCGCAATAAAAATTGCCACAGCTACTATGGGAAATCCCCATACTTTAATAATATAAACAAAATAAACTGCGATGCTTAACAGCAATAGTGGAAGGATCCAGTTGCCGGTATTTACCTGACAGTCCGGCAATTCTTGCTCAAGGACGGTCCCAAATGCCTCCATATATTCTTTTGCCCGAGCCGTATCCGCCGCCATTAGGCGGGCTCGCTCACCTGTAATCTGATCAATAAGACAAACCTGGTCGTGTTCAATTAAGTAGGCAACCGTGACCAAAATCGTGACAACAACCATCAAGATGTCAAAGCCGAGCCCTATAAAACCTCGGGTTCTTGACTTAGCAAAACCTTCTCTAGCGAATGAAGCGCCAAGAAGGGATATCATCAGCATCAAACAAAAGGTAAGTGGGTAAAAATACTCAGGGTGGTATTTACTTAGACGAGGAATACCACCAAGCCCAGGAATCGTGTTAACTAATTCAAGCAGACCTGGTATATTTGGTAAATTGTTGGCCAGACCCATAACGACCAGTATAAATCCCAACACGAGAGCACAGCGTTGCCAGAAATCAGGACTTTCTACTTGAGAATCAGACATAAACTAAATTTCCCTCAAGACTTAAGCTTCGCCGACCGTTATCAGTTTTCATCAAGATTGTTGCGGATTTAGCCCAAATTCGAGTTCCTTAGACCTGAACTTAAATTTTTCTCCACCTCTCTTAACCGAATACCCATGCGAAAGCCGGAGCTTTATGCTCCGGCCTCCACCTACACAAACAAATGTAAAAACCTAGCCTAAGGCTTCGCACAATCCGGAATTTTTCGTCCAGCTTCCTCCCACGCCTCAACCGCACCAGGATGGAATTTAGCACCGACTTTACAATAACCCATTCGTTTAAGATCGGTATTCCCATAGAGTGCGCCAGGGGCCCACGGGGTCTTCTTGCGCAATTCGTCAAGATCTTTAATAAATGCCGCTGTCAGCTTCTTAGCTAAAGACTTAGACATATTTTTGTGTACAACGTCACCCGCTGTTTGTGACATAGTACGAAAATAGCCGTCTTCGGAAATAATTCTGGTTTTGCCCCAGTTTAGATCCTTAATTGGCAAAATGACCGGCACTGAGCCCGGCCCATTTATAAGCTTCTGGAAACCTTTAGCTTCATATTTTGCCTTTGGTACAGAAACTATAACGATCTTACCAGCAGCTTCATAGATCGGAATCCATGTGGGCGGATTATTTCCGGGGCGAACAGAAGCGTCGACGCCACCATCAAGGAATATCGAATTAGCTTGGGGCCAGGACACATGTTTTGCATTGTAGCCCTTCCCCTCCTTCATGCCTGTCACGTGGAATATGATGCCTTTTGCTGTGGTTGTTGCACCACCTCGAGGAGGGCCGTTAAATATTGTCTTTCCTCGAAGCTTCTCCCAGTTATCAATTCCCTTTGACTCAAAAGCCACCAGAAAGAACATGGCAATATCGTAGCTGTAAAGGACGCGAAGGTTGTCTGCCAGTTCAGCCCCTTTTTTCTTGCCTAGTCCGGCATATGGACCAAGGCCTTTTTTCATCAAAAAATTCAGTATAAACGGTGACGCCGAAATATCAGCTTTTCCTTCAGCAACCTGCTGCATCGTTTTTGTTAACGTCTTTCCACACGATGTTTGAATTGTGGCAATATTATTCTTCGATGCAACTTCCGCCAAATACGATGCAGAAACACCTGTCGCACCATCGGGTGTTGCACACAGATGTGTCAGCTTTACGGATGCCGCTTGCGTTGCAGTAGCCGAAAACAGCAGCATTAAGCCTATAATCAAAAGTCGTTCCATAAATGTCTCCTCCCTCTAATTATTTCGTAACTTAAACCTATTTTTCCAATAAGGTTTCTTGGAAGAAACTTACTGTATTGTTGGGTTGATCCGCAATGTTTAGTTCTATCACCAGCGAATATATGGTTTGCAACATCAAAATCCACTCCCGAAAAAATAAAAATCAAAATTATGGCATCCCTTTTCGGCAGAGCAAAGATTAATCCAGGAAATGTGGCGCGCCCGGCAGGATTCGAACCTGCGACCCTCGGCTTAGAAGGCCGATGCTCTATCCAACTGAGCTACGGGCGC
>ERZ651768.3736-NODE-3736-length-10102-cov-8.933766_pt1 | contig 10102 bp, 7 predicted proteins | sample MGYA00514754_ERZ651768 | MGnify/ENA metagenome assembly ERZ651768 | reverse complement strand
AGTCGTCCCAGCCGGGCCCGCCAACCCAGTTGTTCATTGAGCGGCTGCGAATGCGAGGCACGGTTTCGCCCATGTTATCAATGGCGGTGCTGCGATCGGCGGGGCATTTCCAGATCTCGGGATTGTTGTCGCAATAGGGCCAAAGTGGACTTTTGAAGGTGTAAGCCGAGTTGTTCCAGTTGTTGGGATCACGTTTATCTTTCTGCGTTAACATGCTTCCCCCCGTCCAGTCCGGTATTTTTTCGCCTTGGAAATTCCACTCAGCGGCACCAACCAGTTTGCCGTCATTGTCAACAGTGTAAAAGCTCCAAGCGAGTATCAATTGATTATTGTTATACAAGCACTGGATTCCTTGGGACTTTGTTTTTGACTTGGCCAAGGCAGGAAGGAGTAATCCAGCACCCACGCCAATCAGCAACAGCCCGCCTAGGATGGCACAAATCACGATCACGACGATCAGTTCCACTTTTGTGAAACCCCGATTGTTCTCAAGCGCCTTATATTTCTTTGATATTTTCATTTCCCTTCAGCTTTCAATTCTTCACTCGTCTTGGCTCCGTGTTTGCGGAGATTGGTTTCGAGTTTTAATTTACGCTATTGCTCGTTTCAAGAGGATTCCTCCGATTTTTGTGTGCTTCTTTAGCCAAGTTACAGTCATTGGAAAGCAAAGCGTCGAGCTTGGCAAAGATCGCTCTATTATCCTGCGCTGGATAGTTTTCTAAAGCCGACCGGTATTCGGGCAGTCGGTACAAGAAATCACCGATCGATTCGCTGTCTGAGTTACGTCCGTTCTTGCCGTAGTTTAGATCTTCTAGCAGATGCGCATTGAGTTCTTGTTCGAACTGGCCACCCATTGGTAATGCAAGCATTGGTTTTCCCAAATGCAGTGATTCGGTCATTAGCGTAAAACCGGCAGTAGAAATTACAGCCTTAGACGAAGCCAAGTCATCCAAAAAACCATCGAGACTGAACGGTTTATAACTCAAGTTGGCTTCCTTTGTCTCACAACCGGCACCGTAAATAAGGAATCGTTCTCGAGGGAAATTTCTGAACATGTCAATGATAGTTTCACTCTGTTGAGTCAAATAGACGAGAATGTGTCCTTCGTTGCTTGCCCTTGCGTCCATCACCGACTTTCGTAAAATCGGAGGGAATAGAAACGTACGTTCGTTTTTAATATCACCAAAGAAAAACGTAGTAACTAATGAGGCATCAGGCTTAGGCACAAAGGCGCGTATCACTGTCTCTGCAACAATTGCGTCCTTCTTGAGAATTGAAGGGCATGGATATTCCATATAGCGCATGCGGTGCTGGTTATCGATAGTAACTAATGGTAAATCTCGATGCGTAGCCATGTAGGCAGTCAACGGCTCAAAATCGCATAGTACGATATCAGGCAGGAAGTCGCTGAAGACAGTTTTCTTAAACTCTAGAAATTTTTCAATGCCGCCTGTAAGTGACTTAAGGTTCTTGATTGCTGTCTGCATTTTGCTGACACGGTTTTGGATAGCAACAATATGTAGCCCCGGCACCTCGAACATATTGAAATCATCCTTAAGGTTTCGATAACCACGGTCATAACTCACGCCTAGGATCTCGTGCCCTTGCTCTCGTAAATGCGACATTATTTCGCGTGCACGAGAAGAATGGCCTGATCCACAGCCAGATATTCCATACACAATTTTTGCCATTACTCTTTCTCCTCTACCTTAATCTAATTAACTCCGATAATATAAAAAAATCACGATTTTGAGCCACACCCCACCAGCACCACGGCTGCGATTGTGATTATTATGTGTTTCATGTCGTGCTTGGAAGCTAGCAGAGGCAAAGATGATTGTCTCCACCCAATTTGATCACCCAGCACCCCTCAACTTGTGATCTTGTCCTCTTGAAATCTCTTGGAGTCTAGAAGACCCACATATTGAGGTTGGGAGACAGATCTCCTAATAAATGAGAAGACTTGACGACAATAAGAACGTATTTTACAAATATCTCTTTTGTAACATAAATAGAAAATGACAGACGAACAAAAAATAGAATTGGGTAAGGGCTTTATTGCTTCTTTTAACAATGGTGATTGGGAATCACTCGAAAGTGCGCTATGCCCTGAGGTGAATTACATAGAGATCCCAACTAAAACCGAGATTAACGGTGTCGATAAATTTGTAGAATTATGCAAAAGCTGGAAATCGATTATGTCAGATTGTTCAGGTGAAGTGACTAATGCACATGCAAGTGGTGACACCGTAATTCTGGAAATTACATGGACGGGAACACAGTCAGGCCCAATGCAAACCCCATTAGGTGAGCACCCCTCGTCTGGTAAATTTCAGAAAATCAATGGGGTGCAAATTTTTGAAATTGGTAATGAAAAAATTACTAATATTAGAAACTACTTTGATCTGCTTTCTATGTTAATGCAATTTGGTGCTATTGGCTAATTACTGAGAGTTTTATCTTTAAATTGTTTGAGGCATTTCGTATTGCGGGATGCCTTTTTCTTTTACTGTTAGCTTTTTTAAAAAAAGCAAGTGTCCACTTGAATTTCTTGGAGTCTCGAAGGCCCACACCCACCAACAGCACGGCTGCGATTGTTGTGAGTAGGAGGTGTTTCATTTTCCTTCAGCTTTCAATTCTTCAGCCGTCTTGCCGCCGTGTTTGCGGAGGTGGTCAGCTATTTCGGGTTTTGCCGCGACATCAAGCGGTGTTTCGCCATCATCATCCTTCGCATTCACATCTGCACCTTTAGTTATTAGTAATTCGACAATCGGCTTGTGTCCCTCAGAAGCAGCTTCGTGCAAGGGGGTCCATCCATCCTTATCTTTTGAATTTACATCCGTGCCAGCGGCCAAGTGCTGTTTAACTACTTCAATATTACCGTCTTCAGTTGCATCGTAGATCGAAAGATCTGGAACTGGCGGGCTACACCCCACTAACAGTACGGCTGCGACGATTGAAAGGATTGATGATTTCATATCGCGAGAATTTTCACCGCGCTTAGAGCGGGTTTCAAGGCATTTAACTGGATAGTTTTTTGAACCTCTTGACGGTGAACTGGTAGTGGGCTCTTATTGGGTTGGAGTGTTTGAAAAGCTCGATCTACTTGCAAATAAATTCACACAAACCTTCTACGAGAGGAACTGGAGTGGAGAGCTTGTGCCGCCAGTATCCCAGATATCAATTGAGGATGCGTACACGGTTCAAGACTTAGTCACAGAAAAAAGAGTCCAAAGAGGAGAGGAAGTCGTTGGATACAAAGTTGGATGCACCAGTGAAGCAATACGTTCACAATTCAGACTGAACGAACCAGTTTCGGGACGGCTATTCAATCCTCACGTTCACGAGGAAGGGACAGCGGTCAACTGGAAAAACTACGTCAATTGTGCAATCGAGCCTGAGATGGTGTTAACAATTGGCGCCGATCTTTACGGCACTAACCTGCCTCATCATCAGTTAATCGATTCGATTGAGAGTGTCAGCGTAGGAATCGAGCTGCATAATTTCAGATTCTGGTTTACTCCACCAACCTCTCAAGAGCTAATCTGCTCAGGGGGGTTTCACGCAGGCCTGATCGTCGGCGGAAACAAGGTTTCGCCAAAACAATTATCATTCGAATACGAACTTTTCTCCGTCCGAAAAAATGGCGAACTCATTACTGAGGCACCTGCGTCTGAAATAATGGGCGGCCCAATTCATTCTTTGCGGTGGTTAGTTGATTCTTTGACCAATAGAAGCTCATGCCTAAAGAAGGGTAGCTTGGTCATTCCAGGATCGCCTGTTGGACTAACTTGTATAGTGGAGAACACTGAATTGAGCGTGGAGATTGCCGGTGTAGGGATTCTGGTTTCGCACTTTAAAGATAGAGTTTAAACTGCTGAATCACTCGGTTTCTCAATCCCGACATCCTCTGACAGTTCCTAATCACCCTTGAACGCTCATCTCCATATTCGTTGTTTCTAAAACTTAACAGCAGCCACCCGAATCCGCGCCGGCCTGCCTCCCAGGAAGAACTTGGATGCTCTAAAAGTTATCGAAGCCCCTTTTAGCTAAGCAAATAAGAAGCCTCCCGCTTGGCCAAGCGGCTTGTCGGAGTGCCGGCCGACGGGTAAAATCGTCGTGGTGATTGCGCTTCGATGTGCCATTTTGATCTGCTTGATTGCGACAACGTATGTCGAGGCCTCGCCGTTGGTGAAGCGCCGGAATGAGACGTATCAGGTCACTGGTTCCTCTGTGCATGATCTGCGGCAAATGATCGATAGAAACGGCCCAACCAACAGCGACGACGACAAGCGTTACGACGGGCTCACCGAGTGGTCGCTCACGTGGGATTACCAACTCAAACGACGTGGCAAAGTGTGGATCGTTGTCAGTCGCACCGTCCTGCTCGACATCAAGGTTTTGACACCGCGCTGGACAGATTTTCAGACCGCTCCCGGTATGCTGCGAACTCAATGGCAGGTTTATCGCGCGAACCTGTTACGGCACGAGGAGGGGCACGTCAGGGTTGCGCTCCGGGCAGCCAATGCAGTTGACAAATATCTTGGCACTTGCGGCGCCTCATCCTCGATGGAAAAATTAAGGAACGACATTCAGAAAAACACCCGCGCCCTGCTCAAGCAATACCGTAAAATTGACCGGAGCTACGACCAGCGCACACGCCATGGCGCCACGCAGGGCGCCACCTTGGCCAAGGGCCCCGAGGGCTGAGTGAGGCCCCTCCCTGTTTAATCAACTATTGCAATGGCATGCGCCTGGCCAAACGGGAAGAGTGTTGCGCGATCCAAGCCCCTGCTTTGTCATTTCCGTCGATCGCGCCCCTCCCTGACATGCTTTGGCGTGATATTACATTGGCAATGTTCAATTGAGCCGCGAGGATAATCCTGATAATGTGCCCCAGGGCGATGCCGCCTGCTGCCTCTCTTTAATCCAGCCAGTGGCCGAGACGTTAGTGACTCATAATTCAACCAACAGCCGGGAACTCTTTCTGGAAGCATGCAACGGCAACGCCGTCACCCGCCCCCCGATCTGGCTCATGCGACAAGCCGGCCGATCCCTGCCGGAATACCGCAAGCTGAAAGAGAAACACACCTTCCTTGAGTTGGTCCAGTCACCCGACCTGGCCACCGAGGTGACGCTCCAGCCCCTCCGCCGGTTCCCCCTCGATGCGGCGATTCTGTTCAGCGATATTCTCGTCGTGCCGGAAGCGCTGGGTCAACCTTATGGTTTTACGGACGGGAACGGGATCAGGATGGAGTTCACCATTCGTAACAGGCAGGACATCGAGCGACTTGAGACCTCGGGGTTGCGGGAGCGCCTGGTCTACTCCCAAATGGCTCTACGCCAAATCAAGCAGGAACTGAACGGGCAACACGCCCTGTTGGGGTTCGCCGGCTCGCCATGGACTCTGGCCAACTACATGATCGGGGGGAATTCCCAGGACACCACGCTGGCCCGCCGGTTGTACCACGAGGATCCCGGCTTGTTTGTAAGCCTGATGGAGAAACTGACCGATGCCGTGACCGACTACCTGGAGATGCAGATCGAGTCAGGGGCGGACGCCGTGCAGATTTTCGACTCGATGGGAGGGTGCCTGCCGCCATCATATTACCAATACGCCTCTGGAAAATGGATCGGCGAAATCGTTTCCCGCCTGGCCGGCAAAGCCCCTGTCATCGTTTTTTCCAGGGGAACAATGGGCTCTCTCGAACACCTGTTTGATATCGGCGCCCAGTTTTTGAGCGTGGATTGGACCGTCAACCTTGAGGAGATTCGGAACCGCATCCCTGCGCCAATGGGAATCCAGGGGAACCTGGATCCCGCCGTACTGACCACATCACCCGGGATTGCTGCTAGGGAAACCAGCCGTATCCTTGAAACCATGCGCGGGTTTCACCGGTATATTTTCAACCTTGGCCATGGTGTCACCATGGATGCCAAGCTAGAAAATATAGAATCAGTCGTCACAACCGTAAGGAATTTTCAGTGAAAGAACTGTCAGTCGATCTGGATCTAGTCCGCAAGTACGATGTCCCCGGACCTCGTTACACCTCCTATCCTCCTGCAACCCGGTTCTCCGAAGAGTATGATATAAACCGGCTTAACGAACTGATCCAAGCTAACAAGCAGTCGCAGAGAGACCTTTCGCTTTACTGCCACATTCCCTTCTGTGAATCACTCTGCTGGTTTTGCGGCTGCACCACTGTCATCACCTCCCAACATCGGGAAGGAACCGGTTATCTGGATTATCTGGACAGGGAGATGGTGTTGTTTTGCGAAGAGGGCATAGGCAATCGAAAAATCGTTCAGATGCACCTAGGTGGCGGAACTCCAACTTTTCTGAAACCGGACGAAATTAAACGGTTGGGGTCAATCATCCACAGACATTTCGGGGAAACGACAGGCTGTGAGGCGGGAGTCGAAGTGGACCCACGACGGTTGACGAAGGAGCACGTCACCGCCCTTTGGGAAGCCGGATTCAACCGGGCCTCAATGGGCGTTCAGGACAACAATGCCAAGGTTCAAAAAGCGGTGAACAGGATTCAACCGATGGATATCACCCACGCAAGCGTGGAATGGTTACGTGAGACTGGATTCGAATCCATAAACATAGACCTGATATATGGCCTGCCATTCCAGACAGAATCTTCCTTCGAAAAAACGCTGGATGAAATCATAGGACTGTCTCCGAACCGATTGGCTGTTTTCAGCTATGCCCACGTGCCCTGGATCAAGCCAGCACAAAAAATCCTTGAACGGGACAACCTTCCAACACCGGAAACCAAGCTTAACCTACTGAAACTGATCATCGAAAAACTGACCTCGGAAGGCTACGTGTATATTGGCATGGACCACTTCGCGCGTCCGGATGATGAACTGGCGGTTGCCCAAAACCAAAAAACCCTTCAGCGGAATTTCCAGGGGTACAGCACGTTTGGCGGAGCGGATATCCACGCCTTCGGGATGTCCTCCGTCTCACAAATCCCTGATGCATACTGGCAGAACATCAAGGATTTGAAAGACTACTACCGGTCGTTGGACGACGGAAAAACACCGGTTTCAAAAGCATGCCTCCTGACAGGTCAGGAAAAAAAGCACCGCACGGTCATCACGAGGCTAATGTGTGACCTGTGCCTGGATTATGACGACCTGTCGAGCAACCTGGACATTAATTTTCGTGAAGAATTCGCCACCTCACTTGCGGGTTTGGAGGACATGGAGAAAGACGGGTTGTTGCGCCGCAATGAATCAGGGCTAACCGTGACGGATGCAGGGCGTTTGTTCATTCGCAATATCGCCATGAGATTTGATCCGGAGATTGAGAGCAGCAGCACAACCCGATACTCGAGGACTATTTGAAACGGGTTGCGATAATAGGTGGCGGCATTACGGGCCTGACAGCTGCATTCAGGCTGCAACAGCAGGGAATACCGGCCACCCTTTTCGAGGCGGCAAACCGTGTCGGCGGCGTCATCCAGACCGTGCGGGACGGTGAATACCTGGCCGAGTGCGGCCCGAACACCATCTTGGAAACCTCCCCACTCATCGGCGAGATGATTGCGGATCTCGGCTTGGAGGGTCGCCGCATTTATTCCAGTGAACAGGCCGAAAACCGGTACATCGTCCGCAACAAGCGCCTGGTCAGGCTCCCCGGCTCGCCGCTTAGTTTTCTGGCCACCTCGCTCTTCTCCTTCCGAGCCAAGGCGCGATTGATGGCCGAGCCGTTTATTCGGCGCGCGCCCGCCAACGAGGAAGAGAGCTTGGCCAAGTTTGTCCGGCGGCGCATCGGTAGGGAGTTTCTGGATTACGCCATCAACCCGTTTGTCGCCGGCGTGTATGCCGGGGCACCGGAAACTTTGTCGGTGCGCGAGGCCTTCCCCAAGCTGCACGCGCTGGAGCAGCGCTACGGCTCCCTGATCCTGGGCCAAATCCTCGGCGCCCGTGCGCGAAAACGCGAAAGGGGTGTCTCCAAAAAAAATGCGCCTAAGTTTTCATTCGACCAAGGGCTGGGAACCTTGACCGATGCACTTGGCCAACGGCTGAAGGAACAGATTCGCACCGACCAGGCGATCAGCGAAATCACCCGACAAAACGACTCATGGTCGCTTGGCCAAGCCGGGGAATACTCCGGGGTGCTGCTCGCGTTGCCGGCGTTTCGGATGGCGGAACTGCAGCTCACCTGCGAGTCCCGGTCCATCAGCCTGTCGATGCTTGGAGACATACATTATGCACCCGTCGCCAGCGTCGTGTTGGGCTTTCACCGGCAGGACGTGGAACATCCGCTCGATGGCTTTGGCGCCCTGAATCCGGAGGTGGAACAGTTGCATTCGCTGGGCACGATCTTTTCCTCCTCCTTGTTCCCGGGGCGCGCTCCGCTTGGCCAAGTTCTCCTGACGAGTTACGTGGGCGGCCTGCGCGCCCCGCATCTCGTTTCAGAAACACCGGATGAAATCTGCGAGCGCGTGCTGGAGGACCTGAAGACGGTGCTTGGAGTCAAGGGCGAACCCACCTACAGGCACGTCTGCGTTCACCGCCGGGCCATCCCCCAATACGACGTTGGCTACGGCCGCTTTAAGGCGTTCATGAATGACCTGGAGAAAAGTGAAAGCGGCCTGTTTTTTGCCGGGCATTGCCGTGACGGGGTTTCACTGGTGGACTCCATTGTCTCGGGCCACGAGGCCGCCGGCAGGATCGCCAACCATCTTAAAAAGACAGGCTGACATGAGTGCAAACAAAGGAGTGTTGCTTGTGAACCTGGGGTCGCCGGACTCGCCGGCCGTGCGGGATGTGCGCCGATACCTTCGCGAATTCCTGATGGATGGGCGAGTGATGGATATCCCCTGGGTCGTCCGGTTTTTTCTGGTTCATTTCACGATCCTGCCCTTCCGCCCGAGGACCTCGGCTGAAGCATACCGGAAGGTTTGGCTGCCCGAGGGCAGCCCGCTTGTCGTCATCAGCAAAAAAGTCTGCGGGAAACTTCAGGCCCGACTCGATGTCCCGATTGAACTGGCCATGCGCTACCAAAACCCGCGAATCGAGAAAGCCATCGACAACCTGCTGGAACACGGCATCGACGAAATCCTCCTGATCCCGCTCTTCCCCCACTACGCCATGTCCAGCTACGAGACCGCGGTGGAAAAAACCAGAACCGTCCTGCACCGCAAGGCGCCCGGCGTGAAACTGGTCGTTCAGCCGCCGTTCTTCGATCAACCGGACTTTATTCAGGCCTTGGTGGCGAGCGCCCGCGAGACGCTTGACCGGGGATACGATCACCTGCTGTTCAGCTTCCACGGGCTGCCAGAGCGGCAACTGAAAAAAACCGACCCAAGCGGCAGCCACTGCCTCGCGGCCAACGACTGTTGCTCGGGCAACCATCCGTCGCATGGCACCTGCTATCGCGCACAATGCTTCAAAACCGTGGATGCCTTCGTTCGCGTGGCGGGCATCCCGCCGGAAAAACAGTCGGTGGCGTTCCAGTCCCGGCTTGGCCGTGATCCGTGGTTGCAACCGTACACGGACATCGAGCTCCCCCGCTTGGCCAAGCGGGGAATCAAGCGCATGCTGGTCATCTGTCCGGCGTTTGTCAGTGACTGCCTGGAAACCGTCGAGGAGATTGGCATGAGGGCGAGGGAAACCTTCATCGAAGCCGGAGGGGAAAGCCTGAACCTGGTTCCCTGCATGAATGAGCACCCGCTGTGGCTCAAGACACTCGAAAACATGGTTGCCGAGTTTCTGTCACCCAATCACTCCTCGGCGAAACGAAAGCACGATTGAATTATCTGGCTCACGTGTTGACGCGTAAATGGTACGCAACGGATGATACAAACGGAAATCCTACGGTAAAAATGTTCAATCCAATCTTCAACCTGAACCATTACCTATAGCGTACGCAGTCCTGTTCCTTGCGACGCTCTGTTCACGTTCTACTCGCTTTGAGGGTGGTTGACAGGAAAAGATTCCTCGGCAAAACACAAGTAACTTGGGCTGTCTGTTATTGAATAGCTTTTAACTTTCGATTATTAATAAAATATTTTACAGATATTATAATAAATATCAAGCTCAAAATGCAAGTTATGGATTTTGAATATACTGCAAGTTGATT
>ERZ651768.3735-NODE-3735-length-10104-cov-4.157774_pt1 | contig 10104 bp, 9 predicted proteins | sample MGYA00514754_ERZ651768 | MGnify/ENA metagenome assembly ERZ651768 | reverse complement strand
TAGCCTTTCTGTACTCTCATTTTATTATTAAGTGAAAAAGAAGAGTATATATTATTTTTTTCACCCCTATAATTAGAATAAAATGTAAAGCCATTCATATCATCTACAGAATTAAAGTCATTATGCTTTCCATTTACTTTAAAACTTCCATTGAAGCCTTCATATTTGCCTTTTTTTAGGACAATATTGATAATGCCAGCCATACCTTCTGGATCATATTTAGCAGAAGGCGAAGTAATAATTTCTACTTTATCTATGAGTGATGCTGGGATATTGTCAACATCTCCTTCCTGCCTATTTGGACGACCATTTACTAATATTTTTACATTTGGATTTCCTCTAAGGGATACTTCTCCATCTTGATCAACAGTCACCATTGGTACTTTATTCAGTACGTCTTCAGCTGTTCCGCTATCGGAAATAATATCATCCGAAGTGTTATATATCATTTTGTCCGTTTCAAATTCAAAAACAGGTCTGTCTTCCACAACATTGACTGATTCCATCTCAAGTAAAACCAATTTTAATTTAATCTCTCCCACATCTTTTTTTATGGTTCCTCGAAACGATAGTTCAATGTCACTAATGGTTTGTGAGGCATAACCCATAAATTCTATTTTTAAGGTGTAATTACCGGGTGTTATCTCTCCAATTCTGAATTTTCCATCTGAACCAGTTACACCTCCGGTTTCTATACCTCCGTCTTTTCGTAAAACAGACAAGGAAGCATACTCGATGGGTTTCCCTGATTCCGAATCTACAATGGTTCCTGATACTTCGCATATGGCAGGCTTATTTCCATGACCGCCACCCTGCCAATTTTGTGCTGTTAAAATAGAAACAGACAAAATAAAAATGATAAGAATAAAATGATATATAATTGAATATTTCACATTTTTCCCTTTAATGACTAATATGATATCAACTGGTTAAATAAAAAGCTCTACATTTTGAAATGCTGAGGGCTTGGAATATAATTAAATTGAACCATCACTTATGATAAATTCCTGATTTTTAAACAATGAAATTATTTCGTCTATACCTTCTCTTAACAATCAGTTTATTCCTAACAGTTCCCTGGTTCTTTTTTGATGATGATTCAATATCTATTTTCGGGATGCCAATCTGGGCATTTTATTCATTATCATTTACATTTGTGTATGCCTGTTTTATCTATTTTCTCATAAAAAAATATTGGGACATCTCCACTGAAGACTCCCATGAGGAGGATAGATGAACGCTCCTTTACTTTCCACAGGTGGAACGGTTTTTCTTTTACTTTACCTCTTTTCACTGATTGGAATTGGATTGATCGGTAGATTTTACAGGAAAGAAAATTCATTAGCAGATTTTTATTTGGCGGGAAGGGGAATGGGATTTTTCGTTTTATTTTTAACACTTTATGCTACCCAATACAGCGGAAATACCCTGATCGGATTTGCAGGCCGAGCCTATCGAAATGGATATACTGCTTTGGTTACAGTGACCTTCATGTGTTCCGTAATTGGCGCATATTTTATTTTTGCTCCCCGTCTATTTCGCCTTTCCAGAAAGCACAAATTCATCACTATTGGTGATTTTATCCAGCATCGTTATCAAAGTACTACACTTACTATATGTATTACCATTCTCTCAATCATTGCTTTAGGGAATTATATTGTAACTAATTTAAAAGCTATAGGCATCATTGTAGAAGCATCTACCGGCGGTGCCGTTTCATTTGTGAACGGGATTATTCTGCTTTCATTGATCATGGTCATTTATGAAACACTGGGGGGCATGCGCAGCGTTGCCTGGACAGATGTGATCCAGGGAATTCTTTTACTTTTGGGGGTGGTTTTCATTTTTGTTTTAGTTCAGGTTTATTATGGTGGATTGATCTCATCTCAAATTAAGACTAATACAGATTTTTGGGCGCCACCGGACTGGAGCGAAAAACGGCTTTGGTTCAGCACCATCATTATTTTATTTGCAGGAATTTCGGTTTATCCTCATGCCATTCAAAGGATTTATTCTGCGAAGGACGAGTCTTCTCTAAAACGGTCACTCCAAATCATGGTCTTCATGCCATTTGTTACAACACTGTTCATCATCACAGTTGGTATTGTAGGTGCAAGCCAATTCCCCGGATTTTCAGGGAGAGATACAGAACACATTACACTTCTGATTTTATCAGATTTAGCACAGAAAAATCCAGTAGTATCACCTGCCCTTGTTTTGTTTATTTCTGCTGCAATTGCTGCTATTATGTCTACTGTTGATTCTGCGCTTTTAGCTATTTCATCCTTATCAACCCAGGATATTTACCGCAGGATAAAACCACAATCAGATGAAAAAACTTTAACTTATTTAGGGAAAGTATTTTCCTGGGTCATTATGGCTCTTGCGGCTGTCTTGGCAATTTATCTTCCCCAAACTATCTGGAGACTCATGGAAATAAAACTAGAACTTTTATGCCAGATTTCTCCAGCAATTCTCATTGGAATTCACTTAAAGAACTTGGACAAACATATGATCCTATCCGGGATTCTTTCAGGAACAGGGGTAGCTCTTTTTATTATTGGTTCAAATATGCTGGGATTTCAAATTCCTGCAAAACCCTGGGGTATCCATGCTGGAGTGTGGGGATTACTTGTAAACTGTTTGGTTGTATTTATTCTGTACCAAAGAAAGATAAGGAGATGAACATAAGTGGATATTGACCATAATGCAGTTAAAAATAATTGGCACGGTCGAGGGTTTTCATGTGATATCTGGATAGATCCTCCTGGAAAAGTCTGGGCAAATTTTGTTCACGGTACCGATGAGCTTTTGATGCTCATTGATGGAGAGATTGAATTGGAAATGGATGGTGAAATTTTGCATCCTGAAATAGGTGATGAGATACTCATTCCTGCAGGGATGAATCATACTGTACGTAATATTGGTTTGGTTACAAACCACTGGTTTTACGGATATAAACATAATTGAACGTGCGTTCGTTACTTCAATTTAAACTCCAGATTGCCTTGATGTTTGCAATGGCAGTGTGGGGATTATCCTGGACCAATGCAAAAATTCTGGGTGTTTATACATCTCCTCCCCTATCAATGTTTTGGAGATTTTTTCTGGCGACTATTTGTTTTATTCCCATCATGAAATGGACAAATCATTCTTTCAAAATACCACAAAGCGCTTTCAAGTTTGTTTTCCTGAATGGATTTTTCATGACTGTCTATAATTATTTTTATTTTCGTGGAACTCAACTGGGATTTGCTGGTGCAGGAGGAGTTATTGTAACGACCCTGAATCCAATCTTCACCTCCCTACTGGCAGTAGTAATCTTAAAAGATTTATTGAAATCAAAAGATATTTTGGGAGCATTCCTTGGCTTGACAGGTGGAGCATTAATTATAAAAATATGGTCGGTCAATTATGGTGATCTTGTTCAGAATGGAAACATCCATTTTCTTTTAGCTGCAATATCATGGGCATTTGTTACATTAATTACTACATCATCCAAGGATAAACTTCACTTCATTCCATATAGTTTTTGGTCCATAACTATTGCTGGATTGTTTTCATTTTTTATGTCTGTGAATGAACCTCTCTTTTCCGTTTTTAATTATGGATGGAATTTTTGGCTAAATCTTTTTATTTTGTCAGCGGGAGCTATGGTATTTGGAACCACGATTTATTTTTTGGCGGCGGTTCGTCTGGGTTCCAGAAAAGCCAGTGCTTATATTTTTTCTGTTCCGGTAACGGCAATGGGGTTCAGCATGGTCATCCTGGGTGAGAGCTTGGACTGGAATACGGCATTGGGAAGTGTGCTGGCAATATCTGGTGTTTATCTGATCAATAAATCCTGACCTAGTTTAATTGAACAGTTGCGAAAAACACTGGAGAGCGGTTGAAATATCATCAGCGGTAATTCCGTAATGAGTCACCAACCGAAATCTTCCGGGACTGGTTTGAAAGAATAGAATACCTTCATCTTTCATTTTTTCTACAGGGTCGAAGGTATGGTCAACCTTCATATTAAAAAAAACAATGTTTGTACAAACATTTTCTGTATCAACAAAAATACCCGGGATATCACTTAATCCTTCTGCAAGCATTCTTGCATTTTCATGGTCTTCCTGGATGCGGTCAACCATGGAGTTAAGTGATCTAAGCCCCGCTGCAGCGATAACACCGGCCTGCCGCATTCCTCCACCTAAGGATTTACGAATACGTCTTGCATCTGAAATAAAATCTTTGGTTCCACAGATTACCGATCCCACGGGAGCTGCCAGCCCCTTGGACATACAAAATGTTATTGAGTGTGCCCGTTCTACCAGTATTGAAACGGGCACAGATAGTGCCACAGAAGCATTGAAGATCCTAGCACCATCCACATGAATTTTTACTCCTTTTTCTTTTGCAATGGTTGAAACTGAATTCATATAGTCAACGGACAAGGGTGCACCGGAACAACGGTTATGGGTGTTTTCCAGACAGATGAGGGAGGTTACCGGAAAATGATCATCATGGCTTCTAACCGCTTTTCGGATATCTGACAATTCCATGGTACCATCAGGATGGTTTTTCAATTGCCTGGAATGAATCCCGCCATAAGCTGAGATTCCTCCGCACTCATACAAAAAAGTATGGGACTGATCTCCTAAAATAGCTTCCGTTCCCCTCTTGCAATGTGTAAGTATACTCACTAGGTTTCCCATGGTCCCGCTGGGGACAAGTAATCCAGCTTCCTTTCCAGTAATTTCTGTTGCCTTTTCCTGCAGTGCATTCACTGTGGGGTCCTCTGCAAACACATCGTCACCCAGTTCTGCACTTACGATGGCTTCATACATTTCCGGTGACGGAAGGGTAACCGTATCACTCCTCAGATCAATTAATTTCATGATCTATATCTTATTCAGTTTCATCCTTTCCCAGTAAATATTTTTCAAACCATGCCATATCCCACTTTAGTTTTGCTAATCTGTGTGAATACTTTGTTAATCCGTGTCCCTCACCAGGGTATATGATAAGTTCACAATCAACATCACGATAAATATGGAGTGCCCTGTGAAGTGTTTTTGAGTGTTGTACTGGTACACGTTCATCAAATTCTCCAACATGGATCAACGTTGGCGTTACCACTTTATCCAGATGGTATAGCGGCGATCCGTTCTGATATTCTTCCGGGACCTCCCACGGAAGTCCTTCCATGTAATTCATCACGTGTCCAGGCGTATCTTCGATCCCCCACTGCATAACCTGATCCAGAACACCTGCCCCTGAACTTGCAGCCTTAAACCTTTGGTCTTTCGTGATAATACAATTGGTCAAATATCCACCATTACTCCACCCCATGATTCCTAATTTTTCCGGGTCGGCAATTCCTTGCTCAATCAGCGCATCAACACCGAGCAGGATATCTTCTACCTCAATAGCATTCTCTTGACCAATAAGATCAATCATAAACTTATCCCCATATCCCGTAGATCCGCGATAGTTGGGAGCAAAAACAGCGATCCCTTTGGAAGGGAGCAGTCCATGACCGTAAATCCAGAATCGAAATTGGAAGAGAGATGCAGAGGTTGGTCCGCCATGAATTGCAACTACCAATGGGAGAGGACTATTTCCATCGTAATCGTCTGGTAGTTCAAGAATACCCTCTGCTTTATCGCCATTTGCACCCTGCCATGAAAAAATAGAAATATTGGGAATATTCCATTTTTCAATTTGAGGGTTTACCTGGGTCAGGCGGGTTGGGACACTGTTAGTTGAAATTAAATAAATATCATGTGGGGTATCAGGAGTTGAGAGTGTGACTACTAACTGTTTACCAGAGTCATTAAATGAATAATGATCCACGACCACATCTCCAGGAACTAAGGTTTCATTTTTCCCCTGTTTTCCATTTTTTATATTTTTTATCATATACACTCTTTGACGAGCTTTCTCTTCGCCAACAAAACCTAAATTTCTCGAAGAACCCTTCCAGCTTAGTCCATGGTCAACATGGACTCCGGAAGGTCTATCTAATTGAAATAAGTCCCAGTTGTTTTCCGCTTGTTCGATCACATTTATTTCTGCGGGATAACCATCAAACCCTACTGTAAAAGCAAGTGCCCTGCTATCTTGAGACCACTCCAGATTATCCAGCCATCCGTGTGGTGCAGGGTGTGATGCTCTCCACCCATCGGGTGTTACAACCGTAGATTCTTTGCTTATCAGATCGTGGACCTCAATATAAGACCACCCTTCTCCACTCAATAATGTTTCATCAGGCTTGCTCACAACAGCACAATAATTTTCATTGGGTGATACAGCTATATCAGTAAATACGCGGTTGTTATCAATCAATTTGGATGTGCGCCATGTTTTTAGGTTTAATTTCCATACTTTTGAAAACTTGACAACACCATGACCGTATCCCAGCTCACTGAACTCTTCTTTTAGCTCCTTCCAATCATTCGAAACTGATTTTTTCTTTGTTGTATAGTAAATGGACCTGCCATTCTTTGAAAGCTGAAAGAAGCCTATCCCTTTTTTTACTTGGGTAATGGGAGCAGCAATTGAACCAGTTAGAGAAATTTTCCATACTTGAGATGTTCCGTTGTATGGTGGGTGCTCTTCTTTGGATCTGTTGTGGGATGCTTTGTAATAGATAAAATCACTGTCAGGGCTCCACTGAACCTGCTCTTTATATTTTCCATCAAATGTTAGCCTGTATGGATCTTTATTTTTTACCGAAACGACCCAAAGGTCTGTATCACGTTTATCCTTTTCTTTGTTCCATCGTCTTTCTAAGTATGCTACATATTTTCCATCCGGAGAGATCAGTGACGAACTGATCCAAGACTGCGAAAAATAATCCTCTATTTCAATGTTTTTTTGAGATACTTCAGTGCAAAATACTGCCTGATATAACACCAATATTGGTAGTGTAAAGCTTTTTGTTTGATGGAGAATATTTTCAGGTGTTTTCATATTAGCCCTCCTATTAATGATTCATCAGAATTTTGCAGGGAAGATATAGTTCATTCACAACTGAATTAAAGTTTTTTCGCTTGAGTTAGTCCAAAAAACTTCTCTAAGAGATATAATTAGTGTTTGCCGATTCTATTATGGAAAAAACTATCTTATTTGTAAAACAGGTATTTTTTTATTGGCAAGTTCAAAACATCCAAAAAGAACCGTACAATAAAAAGTGTTTCCTAATAGTGTCCACCCGAAAAAGGGCAATCCAGCAATATAACATGTTAAAAGACCATCCAATGTTAGGGGATACATGATACCTCCTGTCCAAACTCCGAAATTAGACACAAGATAAAAGATGAGTGCTGCACTGAACCCCGATAAACCAACCGACCTCATATTCACACTGGTCAATAAAATTCTTGCCAATAAAGTAATCAAAATGAAACTTGCATATACCCAAACATGTCCTGTAGGAAAAAGGACAAATCCATCATAAAACTCGCTGTAAACCATATTATTGAGAAAAATATCACTGAACCATAGTGCTCCAAGCGGTAATAACAATACCATAAAGCGACTATATATGTAGGCTCCTCCAAACAATGCCATGGCGCCCAATGCCGTGAAATTAGGTGGGTGAGGAATCAGGCGGCTGAAAGCAGCAATAAGTAATAGTCCAACTAATAAAAATTGTTTTGGAGATATTTTTTCAGTCATTATTAATTTTCCTTAAATAGAACACTGAAATTAAACATGCAGGATTTATTTTTCCTAAATGAAACCTGCCAGTAACCATTTTTATTCTAATAAATCAGTAATTGTTTCTAATATATCCCCCCCATGAGTATGAACATTCACATTGCGGATGATATGGCAAATCATTCCTTCACGATCAATAATGAATGTAACTCTTTTAGGAAAAAACCATCCTTTGGCATCATACATTTTAGCAACCGATTTTTTCCTGTCAGATAAAAATGGGAATGGAATACTGTATTTATCTCGGAAGGCTTTTAATTTATCCGGTGTGTCAAAACTGACACCGATTATTTTTACATTTGCATTTTCATATGTTTCAAATTGGTCACGGAACCCGCACGCCTCCTTCCTTCATCCGGGGGTATCTGCCATGGGGAAAAAATAAAGAACAACCATTGAACCAATATAATCGCTGAGCTGATGGGTGGTGCTATCTTGATCCGGGAGCTGAAAATTAGGCGCTTTCATCCCAACACTAACAGTTGATTTACCGAAAAGCATGGTCAAAAAGATTGATATGTAAAAACAAAATGTAAAATTCTTCATTCCGCACGTAAATATGATAAATTTGTTGCTGAGAAATCTAAGGGTTCAATATCAAATTCTTCAAATAATTTTTTTGAATCGCACATATTACCCTCCAAAAGCATTGACAATTGGTCTCCGGTAATGGGAAACCAGGGAAACCGGTCAAATAAAGACGCCATAATTTTAACAGGAAATGCTGGAGTGGGGATTTTCCATTTTTTCTTACCGCTTGCTGTAGCTATGATGGAAACTAATTCTTTCCAAGAAAATGAATTTATCCCTCCAATTTCATAGGTCTGGTGGAAAGTTGATTTTTCGTCCAATGCTTTAACAAAAAATTCTGCAACATTTTTTACATTAATAGGGGACATGGAAAAACTCCCTGCATTTTTGGGAACGATTCCTTTATAAAAAAGAGGAGCAGGTAGTGGAATTGAGAGCATATCATCTCTTAATTGTGAACAAAATTCAATTTTCCCCTGAGGGTCTCCAAAAATGAGAGATGGTCGAAATACAGTCCAATCCAAATCAGTATCCTTTAAATATTGTTCAGACATGTATTTTGTTTTTTGGTAATCCGTTCCGTTTGGTTTTACCCCGTTTGCACTCATGAGAATAAATCGTTTTACACCCAGATTCAAAGCTGTTTTCATGCAGCGTTTAGCAGCTTGAAAATGTAATTTTTCAAAGGTAATTCCCTTTTGGGGAAATTCTCGAATGATCCCAATCACGTAAATCACCGCTTCTGTTCCCGATAGTGTTTTCTCGATATTTTTCACGGAGGAAATATCCCCTGGGATAATGGAACAGTGATCCGAATGGAACAATTTTTTCTCGGAGCCCTCCCTTACCAGCACTTTAGGAGTACATTTAATTGTCACAAGTTCTTTAATGATATGAGACCCTACAAATCCGGTTCCGCCAAATACTGCAATTTTCTTCATTATATATGTATTTATCGAATTCCAAGGCTATGAATATAAACCAGTGTTCCGCCAAGATAGCTAGTGACTATAACGGAAAGGCTCAGTAACCCTAAAAATGCCAGAGCTAAATTATCAATTCTTGTATCTTCCATATATTTAATGAACAGGTATAACCAGAGGAGAAAAATAACCAACGAACCCCATGTTGTGACTGTCGCGATTAATTCATGATTTTTAATGGACTCAAGAACTGCTAATTCATGACCTTCCTCTCCACTTTTAATCGCTTCTCGCTGTCCGGAAAGCATGGCTCCAAATGAGGTCAAAACAGCCATTCCCAAGAGCCAAATGGATGTTGTCCTACAGATCCAGTACGGTCTCCATACATGGAGTGCCTGCATGATAAATGCGGTAATGAAAAGGGTAATCGGGAAATGAACGATGGCAGGGTGGAGAGGTAGATTCATGCTGTAAATTTAAGGTAAAATATTATTCACGAACAAAGTAGAGAAAGGTCTTCTTCCGAGAAATGAATTGGTTGTATTAGAAATAAATACCCGATTTTTCAATGGGGTTCGGCGAGTAGCCCGTAGGAGAATCGAACTCCTGTTGCCAGGATGAAAACCTGGAGTCCTAACCACTAGACGAACGGGCCAGTTATATAATCCTTTTTTATTATCAGGGAAATTATTTGATCCAACTCAACTCAATTGAATCACTGGATTAACAAGTTAAAAAACGGGGCGAATTTAGAGTTCAGGCAGGATTGAATCAAATGGTTTCACAGCGAGGTTGGGATATTCTATTTTTTCCCTCTTACCATTGCTATTCCATCAAAAGAACATGACCTACATTTAAATCTTTTTATCTTACAAGTTAAAAACCAAGCCTGAATTTTGTGCTTGAGTTTTCGGTGAGTCCGCCGTAAATCTGTATCACA
>ERZ651768.3733-NODE-3733-length-10106-cov-3.317579_pt1 | contig 10106 bp, 9 predicted proteins | sample MGYA00514754_ERZ651768 | MGnify/ENA metagenome assembly ERZ651768 | reverse complement strand
TTAATTCCATAAGTCTCTGCTTTATCCACATCAAACCATTTCTCTTCCAGCATATAGGCATAACTCCAATTACAATAATCTACATAACGAATTTTGGTGCGACTCTCCGGAGCCCGCAACCCATAGAACAAAACTAGAAAGACCAAAACAAATACTGCAATTGGCTTGAATTGCCTTCGGCTCCACCAGGCACAGGCTCTACCCACTGCATAAGCAGAAAAGAGGATTAAAAACGGTGCGGAAGGAATTCGAAAACGGGCCACCACATGGAAAAGAACCACTGAAAGAATCAGGCATGCCAGATAAGCATACAGGAGAAAAATTTTTTCCCTGTTCCGGATTGCCAGCACAATCCCCATCATCCCTAAAGCGGAAAACAGGGAAAAATGGCTTAATAAAAAAGGCAATATCCCGGAGTTTTCCAGGTAAAGATAAATGGAAAGGTTGGATGCCCCCTCCAGATCGTTGAAATAAAAATACAGCTTCCGCCAGATCATTTTCAAAAACCCGATAGGGTCGCTCATGACCTGTTGAAAAATAAAAGACACGGGAGAAAGGTTTTCCATCTGGTGCTCTTTCTGGAAGCGGATCAAAAGATTCGAGTCAAACCCCACGCCGGGATAATCAATAAAATTTCCAGACAAAAACGCGGTGGCCCCACTGGAATCAAAAAACACAAACCTCCCATGAACGAGATAACACTGGACCAGCAACGGAATAAATGAGAGGAACAAGGGGATCAAAAATATCCCCCAGCCCCTCACTCTCTTCTCTGGTTCCCAGTCTATAAAGACAAATTTATGAATATATAAAATGACAAAAGGCAGACACAGAAAGGTATTAGGGCGTGATTGAAAAAATAGAGACAGTATCAGAGCGCAACCTATCAGCATTAATGAGGTAGGAGATTCGCGTAAACGGATCAGAGCGTAGAACGAAAGAATTCCCAAAAAGGTGATGAAGGCGGCACGGAGAATGATCCCTTCATATATAATTTCCGTGGAGTAAAAGGCAAAACCAATAAAGGCCAAAAGACCCACACGGACATCAAACAGCCTTTTACCTATTAAGAATATTAAAACCGCACCTAGAGCTCCCAGTACAAATTGCAGGCCGTAAACCACATAAAAATTCCTGCCAAATATAAAATAAAGGCTTCCCAGAAAATACTTGTAAAGGGGGGAATAGCTGTTATTGGGCGACCGGGCCAATACGTCACCGGCCGCAAAACTCAACGCACCCTGGTCAAAGTTAAAATGATCATAAACAGGAAGGACGATATCAAAATAAGGGATTTGAGAGAGTTCGATCAAATAAATAACGCGAACCACCAGAGCTATCAGGAAAAGTCCGGAAAGAACCAAAAGAGGTCGAGGGTGAGTTTGTTCCATAATTGGGAACGCCAAATCTTGAATGAATTTAAAAAATGCTTAAGGGGTAGCGAATTGCAAGCTCAAAAAATAATTTACAAATATTAACAATCCCCTGGAAATGTTCCCGCATCCTTTAAGCAAAACGGGCCACCACCCTTTCTAACTCTTTGAGGACAATATCTTCCTTCTCGTTATTTAATTTTTGCCGAATAACAGGAAGGACCTCGAGCCCTGAAAGTTCGCCTAGAGCCCAGACCGCATGTGCCCGGATCAAAGGTTCCTCGTCATCCAGCACCTTTATCAGAGGAGGTATGGCTTGCGGATTGCCGGAATTACCCAGGGCAACGGCAACATTTCGAAGCAGTCCCCTTCGTTTTATCCGTTTAATCGGGCTTCCCTTGAACCTTTGGCGGAACATTTCTCCAGTGATCTGAATCAAGTCAATCAGTTTGAGCGTGTCCTGCTTTTTCTGAAAGTCCGGGTCATCGGTTTTGACCGCATAAGAATTCCAGGGGCAAACTATCTGGCAATCATCGCAACCGTAAATTCTGTTTCCGATTGCCTTTCTATACTCAATGGGTATGACCCCCTTCAACTCAATAGTAAGATAGGAAATACATCGATTCGAATCCAGGACATAGGGGGCGATGATAGCCTTTGTCGGGCAGATATCTATACAACTCCTGCAGGTGCCGCAATGGTCATCCGCGGGTTGAGATTGAGGAAGGACCACATCGGTCAGTATTTCAGAAAGGAAGTACCAGGAGCCCATACCCTCGGTGAGAAGATTGGTATGCTTGCCGATCCAGCCCAAGCCCGCTTGTTGGGCCAAAGGCTTTTCGAGAAGGGGGCCTGTATCTACATAAATCCGGGTTCTGCATCCCTCAAACTTCGCCTGGATTCTTTTCTCCATCTTCCTCAAACGCGGTGTGATGATATCATGGTAATCCTTGTTCAAAGCATAAATAGAAATATCCGCAATTTCACGATGCTCGACATAGCTCATATCCTTTTCCATTGCAAAGTAGTTGGTGCGAAAACACAGAATGCTTTTTACACCCTCCAGCACAAGATGGGGATTTTTTCGCTTCTCCTCACCACGCCGCATATAGGCCATTTCACCGTCAAAACCCGCATCCAACCATTTCCCGAATCTCTCACCCGCTGGACCCAATTCAGGACGGGCCACTCCGAATCCATCAAAACCCAGGCTTTCTGCAAAAGATTTAAGGTATGCTAACTTCTCCTTTTTTTCTAAAAGATTCATAAACTTAAGGAAGTTGATTCAATTCAGGGATTCTGATATTCTCAAAAATATAAACAGAAAAAAAATTTCAACAAAGATGGCACTAGGATTTTTGGCAACTTGATATTTTTATCAAGAACTACTCCATCCAGATTTTGAACGGGAAAGCTCATAAAATGAATAAAACGGGTTACGCATCGGATCCATTTTATCTTAGGCATGAAACTGAACCGCATCCTGAAAACCCAGGTCGATTAACAGCCATTCAGAACCGGCTGGAGTCCTCTGAATTTTACAACAACCTCATTCCAATACAACCCCGCAAGGCCACTGCGGAAGAAATTGGTATGGTGCATGATTCAGGCTATGTGGCGAGCGTTAAGCAGAGTTGCGCTGACGAGGTACGCAATTTGGACGCGGACACGGTAATCTCCTCCAATTCCTATGACGCAGCGCTTTTGAGTGCCGGGGCAGGAATTACGGCCATTGACCAACTCATCGATGGAAATATCCATAACGCCTTTTGTGCTGTACGCCCACCGGGCCATCATGCCGAACAGGACCACGCGATGGGATTCTGCCTGTTCAACAATGTGGGAATAGCCGCCCGATACGCGCAAAAAACAAAAGGACTAAACAAAATTTTCATTTTCGATTGGGATGTTCATCATGGCAACGGGTCCCAGCACTCGTTTTATAGTGATCCATCCATTTATTACAGTAGCACGCATCAATACCCATTTTATCCAGGTACGGGTGCGAAAGAAGAAACCGGCACCGGAGATGGGCTGGGCACCACATTGAACCTTCCAATGGACGCCTACTCAGATGATGACGACTACCTTTCTGCGGTGGAAAACAAATTGATCCCCGAAATTCAACACTACAAACCCGATCTGATAATTATTTCAGCCGGCTTTGATGCGCATCAGAATGATCCCCTGGCCCAAATTCAGTTAACCACCGATTGCTTTGGCAAAATGACCGAATTGTTGATGGGTATTGCCAGGGATGTTTGCGATGGGCGGTTACTCTCCATGCTAGAAGGAGGCTACGACTATGACGCGTTGAGCGACTCTGTCCGTCTTCACATGCAAACCCTATTAACCTTTGAACCTGCGAGCTGACGTATGCTTCAACAGCATATTCGCAATTTTACAGATAAGGTGATCGAAGCACTCAATGTGGGTTCAATGGAAATGATCAACCTGCATCAGGATACGTTGACCCCGGATTTCGTTTTGCTCGGCCTGCTGTCGCAGGAAGATTCCCTGATCGTGGAGATTCTTGAAACCGCTTACCCCCACGACCTGGAGATTTCCCAAAAAATTATTGAAAAAATTTATTCCCTACAAAAAGAGGAGTCGAAGTTTCACAGTTCTTCCATCGGGCATATTCAGGTTCCAAAAGAGACTGAGGCTTTATTTAAAGCCGCCCAAGAGCAGGCAAAAACACTGGGTGACAAGTTCATTGGGCTGGAAGCCTTGTTCCTGTCCCACTTTGACAACAATCTGGGCAAAATGCCTGCCCTGCTTGAGGAAATGGGAGTGACCTACAAAAAGGTCAAGAGTGAGATTGAATCCCTGCGTGGAGGTCGGACCATCAGTGAAAAAGACGCTGAAGGCAAATCTGACATTCTGGCGCAATTCACCACCGACCTTACAGACCTAGCCCGCAAAGGGGTTCTGGACCCCGTCATCGGAAGGGAAAAGGAAATCAACCGCCTCATCCAGATTCTTTCCCGCAGAAGAAAGAACAACCCTGTGATTATAGGGGAACCGGGAGTGGGAAAAACCGTTATCGTGGAACGCCTTGCACAGAGAATCGTCAACGCCGAAGTCCCCGATACCCTATTGGGCAAAAAGGTCAAAGTATTGGAGATGTCAGAAATCATCGCTGGTGCCAAAATGCGTGGGGAATTCGAGGAGCGCATGAAAGCGGTGAAAGACGAAATCATCGCCGCCCAGGGAAACATCATCCTTTTTATCGATGAACTCCATACGATTGTCAGCGCAGGGGCGGGGGCGGGAGGCGTTGATGCTTCAAATATGCTCAAAGCCGCTCTTTCCAAAGGACAACTTCAGTGCATCGGAGCCACCACATTGGATGAATACAAAAAACATATTGAGGAAGATAAAGCCCTGTCGCGAAGATTCCAGCCCATTCTGGTCGAGGAACCTTCTATTGAAGCCACCATTAAGATTCTTGATGGACTGAAGTCGCGCTATGAAAAACACCATTCGATCCGGTTCAAGGAGGAAGTCCTGGTCACCGCTGCAAAACTTTCTGAAAAACATATCTCTGACCGGGCTCTGCCCGATAAGGCTGTGGATTTATTGGATGAGGCTGGCGCCCAGAAACACCTGGCCCTGATTAATGTTCCTACTCATATCAGGGAATTGGAAAACGAAAAAAACCGGTTGAATCTCAAGCAGAAGGAAGAATTCGAACAACAAAATTTTCAAGCCGTCGCCTCCCTTCGGCAGGAAATCCTTACCATTGATGAAAAGCTTGAAAAGGAACGTGGCGACTGGAAACAAACTCTCACTACTATGGACAACTATGTAACCGCCGAAGACATCGCTAATGTGGTGGCAGACTGGACGGGAATTCCTGTCAATAAAATTCAGGAAACCGAACAGGACAAACTGACCCATATGGAAGCCAACTTGCATAAAAGGGTCATCGGGCAGGATAACGCTATCATAGCTGTTAGCAACGCCATTCGAAGGAACCGAGCGGGCCTTAAGGAAAAGGACAAACCGATCGGGGCCTTCCTTCTCCTTGGCCCAACCGGGGTGGGAAAAACAGAACTGGCAAAGGCCCTGGCGGAATTTCTTCTCGATGATGAAAACAGGCTGATCCGGCTCGACATGTCCGAATATATGGAAAAACATTCCGTCTCAAAGATCATTGGATCTCCACCGGGTTATGTCGGATATGACGAGGGAGGCCAACTGACTGAAAAAGTCCGCAGACACCCCTACTCTGTCATTCTTCTGGACGAGTTGGAAAAAGCACATCCTGACGTATTCAATATTCTTCTCCAACTGCTGGATGACGGCAGGCTGACAGATGCTCATGGCCGTGTAACCAGTTTCAAAAATGCCATCATCATTGGCACATCAAACATCGGCTCGAAAACCATTTCTGAACCCAATAAAGGAATCGGATTTGGAAAAAAAGAAGCCAGCAAGCAATATGAGGTCGTTAAAAACCTGGTACTCAACGAAGCAAAAAAACTCTTCAAACCCGAATTCCTCAACCGCCTTGACGATTTAATTGTCTTCCACGCTTTAACAAGGGAAAATATTCGCGCAATTGCTGATTTGATGATTCAAAAACTCAACAAACGCCTGAACGATAAAAATCTATCCCTCAAAGTGGGCTCCAAAGCCATCGATAAACTTTCCGAGGAAGGTTATAGTGAAGTTTATGGTGCCCGGCCTTTAAAGCGTTTGATCGAAAAGGAAATCGAAAATCCTATCTCCATGAAAATCCTGACCGGGGAGTTCAAGTTGGGGGATCAAATAAACGTAACCCTCAATAGGGGCAAATACAGTTTCTCCAGCGGAAAATGAAATCCGGAATGCCTTTACACGATGCCGATAACATCGCGCAAAACAAGAGAATAATCATCATGGCTTTAATGGTGGCATTGGGGGTGATATTGCATCGCCTTGAAGCCCTGCTCCCCTTACCAACCCCCTGGGTCAAGCTGGGTTTGGCCAACCTGATGACCCTTATGGCCTTGGTTTATTTGGGGACCAAAGAGGCTTTTATCGTAACCCTGCTCCGCGTCATACTGGGTTCCATTCTTGGGGGAACATTTTTAGGCCCTACCTTTTTCCTCAGCCTGGTGGGAGGCCTTGCTGGTACCGCAATCATGTGCGGAGTTTACAACAGGGGAAGGGGACCGTTCAGCCTTGTTGGCGTCAGTGTTTGTGGAGCCTATACCCATACTTTCATTACCGCAGTCTGCGTTTACTTTTTTCTTATAAAGCAAACTTCCTTTTTCGTCCTGCTTCCCTTTTTCTTCTCACTGGCCCTGATTACCGGCATTTTGACCGGAGTGGTCGGCAATCTTTTATCCCGGCAAATGGGGTTTCCGCTAAAGCTTTCCCAAGCCAGTTAAAGGTTTTATAATTAAATTCCGCTAAAATTATTTTAGACTTTTGGCAATTCTTGTTCTAAAATCTACTGAGTGCAAATAATGATTGGAGTTCCTTAATGACAAATTCATCTGATCCAGACAGCAAATATGCCTTATTAGCAGAATTCTGGGATTTCCTTAAAACCCGGAAAAAATGGTGGTTGGGGCCCATTGTCTTCATCATGTTGCTGATGAGCCTGCTTATCGTTCTGACAGAGGGTAGCGCCGTCGCCCCGTTTATTTACACCCTATTCTAGACCTTAACTTGGTTAAACTTTCCATCGTCATTCCGATTTATAACGAACGTGATACACTTCGTGCCTTGATTTCTAGAGTCGAAGCTGTGGACTATGAGAAAGAAATCATCCTTATCGATGATTTCTCCACAGACGGAACACGGGATGTCTTGAAAGAATTTGAAAGCAGGGAAAATTTCCAGGTCCTTTACCATGACCACAATAAAGGTAAAGGCGCAGCATTGCGGACCGGATTTTCCAAAACCAGAGGGGAGATCATCATCATTCAAGATGCTGATCTTGAATACAATCCCACAGACTACAGAATATTGCTGGAACCCATTCTGGATGGGCGGGCCGATGTGGTGTTCGGATCCCGGTTTCTGGGAGGCACTCATCGGGTATTGTTTTTCTGGCATTACCTGGGAAACAAATTTCTCACCACTTTGTCAAACATGTTCACCAACCTGAACCTGACCGACATGGAAACCGGCTACAAGGTCTTCACAAAAGAAGTGAACGACTCCCTGACCTTCAAATGCAACCGTTTTGGCTTTGAACCCGAATTCACCGCCAAGGTCGCAAAGAATAAATTCCGGGTCTATGAAGTCCCCATCTCGTACAGTGGCAGGGATTATTCAGAAGGGAAAAAAGTCACCTGGAAAGACGGCTTCGCCGCTATCTGGTATATTTTTAAATTCAGGTTTTCGGATTGATTCTTTCCGTTCAACTTTCCTCCAGCCGTTCCCCACAATGTGGGCAAATCTCATCCTGCTCTACCACTTCTGTTCCGCAGACAGAACAAAGCTGGATGATTTCACGTTCTTCCAGTAAACTACGGGCTCGCCCCGCATCTTCTCTGAGTGTCCAAAGTCGAACCTTCATAAGATCCGCGACCGGCGCAGGCTCTGCGTGAAAAGATATGTTTTCCAACTGGCAGGGAATACCCTCGCTTTCCAGAAAACCCTGCATAATATAAGCCTTGGCTTCGTTTAAAACCGTACAAAGCACCACCAGGTCAGGGGCCTCCTTCTGCCCCACTGACGATACAAGCTCTACGTTGCAATCCCGGCAAAGGGAATACGTGTCGGGAAACGTTTCATCACACTTTGGGCATATCCTCATACTTTTATTTTATAGCATTTTAGAAGGGTCATAAAACAAGTTTGTCGTTACCAGGGCTAACCTCGTTTGATATAATTTTTAGATTGGACAATTACCGCATCGGCTTAAACATTACACCCCCAACCCATGTAGCAGAAAATATCTTTGACTTGAGAAAAATAGACCGTGTGATTGGATTCTACCTCTATGATAAACTTAACGAACCCATTGCCAGAATCGATGCCGCGCTGGTTGATAGCAGGACCTATCATTGCTACTACCTGGTCATAAACCTAGTAGGTTTTTTTCAGGTAAGAGGAAAGGCGGTGGTTCTTCCTGTTGAAATCTGTGAGGTGAAGGATTTAGGAAAAGTAAAAACCGAGTGGCGGAAAGAGTCTATGCTGGAGGCTCCTACTGCAACCGATATCATGAACATGACAACCTTCGAAGAAGAATTGATACGCGATTACTATGGCCTGCCACCCCAAAGACCCCGCCCCTTTAAAATTTAGAAAAATGATTGTTCTATAATTCAGGAGTTTATTCTAAAACCTAAAACCGCTTCAGCAATCGGCGGACCGCCTCATGGACATCTTTCACAGTAATATCCTCAAGACAATAAGGCTTGTTAAGGGGAGAAGGTTTGCATTCTTTAAAAAATTTCTGTTTGCAAGGGGAACAACTAAAATTCTTTGTCACCACTTCCTGTTTTTCCATGGCCATATAAGGTCCGGTCGTCTCGGGGCTTCCTGGCCCGTAAATCCCCACGACCGGAACCCCGACCATTGCCGCAAGATGCATCATCCCGCTGTCATTGCCAATGAACAATCGGCTTTTTCTTAAAAGTCCCGTCAAAACCCTTAAATTAACCGGAGGAATAATCTTGATCGTTTTTCCTTGGCCAAAGTTTTTGATCCGGTTCAGCAATTCCGATTCTTTGTCCGTGCCCATAAGAATCACTCGCTTCCCGTCTTCTTTAAACAGCTTCTGGCACAAAATGCCAAATCTCTCGGCATGCCAGCCCCGTTCCACTTTTGAGGTTCCCGGATGCAGGATTAGAAATTCCTCGTCTTCATCCAAACCCATATCCAGCAGGACTGCTCGAGTTGTAGCATCCCCTTCCTGTGAAATTAGCGGAGCAAATTCACGGTCGGGAGTATCCAGCTTCAGAGATGAAAGGATTTTAAAAAAATATTCAACACGGTATTGCGCTTTTTTCAAATGCGATGTCGTTTTAACAGGATGAGTGAGCAGAATACCTCTTGCGTCGGTGTTATAGCCCAAACGGTATTTCACCCCCGTCAGGCTCAAAAGGAACGCCGAACCAAAGGAATTGGGGAACACCACGCCAACATCATAATTAAATTTTTTCAGGTTTCGGGAAAGCTTGGCTTTTTGCCAAAACCCGTTTTCCGATCCGGAAGGCAATGTTAAAACCGTATTGATCGCGGGGTGACCCAGAAGTAATTCATCGGAGGGAGATTTTGCAACGACAGAAATACGGGCCACGGGGTAAGCACGACGCAGTGATTGTATTACCGGAAGCGTCAACACCACATCGCCTATCCAATTGGGCATCCACAACAAAAAACTGTGAATCTCCTGGCTATAAAGGGGGCGTGTTGTGTCCATAACCCAAGCCGTTAAATGTTGTTTTTTTAGAAGCGCCCTTAAAATAGATCGGGCTTACTTGACCCTTTGTATCCGGGCACCCAGACAGGAAAGCTTTTTTTCCATGCTCACATATCCGCGGTCAATATGATAAACACGTGAAATTACGGACTGGCCTTTTGTCGCCAAAGCCGCCAGCACAAGTGAAGCACTGGCCCTAAGATCCGTGGCCATCAAAGGAGCGCTCGAAAGGCTTTGGACTCCACTGATGACCGCCGTGTGCCCATCCAACGTGATGTTAGCTCCCATCCTTTTTAATTCCGCAACATGCATAAACCGATTCTCAAATACAGTTTCCATAATAATACTCTGTCCGTGCGACA
>ERZ651768.3732-NODE-3732-length-10107-cov-3.254237_pt1 | contig 10107 bp, 4 predicted proteins | sample MGYA00514754_ERZ651768 | MGnify/ENA metagenome assembly ERZ651768 | reverse complement strand
TGGATATCAGTGACGGCTTACTCGCAGACCTTGGAAAACTCTGTGCGGCAAGCGATGTTGGAGCGGACATTGAGATAGATCTTATCCCGGCCGACAGCTTCTTGAAAAAAGCTTACCCGGGTCGTTGGAAGGAATTATCGGTAACCGGTGGAGAAGATTACGAGCTTCTTTTTACCGCAAGTACAGAAAAGATCGGGCAACTTACAGCCGCCAGAAATTTGGATTTTTCTGTCATAGGGACTATAACCGGTTCACCAAAAACTGTGAGAATTTTCGATGGGGACGGAAAAGAGGTAATTTATCAATCAGGAGGGTGGGATCACTTTCGTGATCCCGGATAATTTTCGGACTTGATGGAATCTGTAACAGTTTCCATAAATGAGTCTCAATTCAGAGCGACGGAAATTATCTCTGATTTGAGGATTGTGTCTGAAACTCTTTTTGGCCCGATGAAGATGGTTGGCTTCTGGGATCGCCACGAAGATATGCACCTTTGTCCTTTCCTGGAACGCCGTCAAGAATGTCCCCATAATGAGAAAATATCGGACGAATCCTTTCCTTCATACGAACGAACCCTGGAGCGAGAACGGCAGGCCTCACTTGCTGTAATATTCCCCCACGCAAACATCACCCTTTACATGTCGTGATATTGAGGCAAGTAACCTTCAACGGAACTAGGGAAATAGGCGAGAGATACCAACCAAAATAGGAGAGCGAGGATGTCTAGCACAACACTTCGACCGTCACTGGCACCATACGAGTCGTACCCGATTCATAAATTGCTGGAAAGGGCCGCCGAAAAGCACGGAGACAGAGTTGCAGTTATCGATGGAAGTAAATCCTTTACTTATAACGAGATGGCATTACTTAGCTCCAGGTTCGCCTCTGTCCTGGCGAACTCGGGACTGGAGAAAGGAGACCGTGTCGGAATACTTGCACCTAACTGTGTTGAATTTGTCATCGCGTTCTACGGGATTGCCCAGATGGGGGCGGTGGTCAGCACAATTAACTCTGGCTACAGGGAACGAGAGATAGCGCACCAGGTAAAAGACAGCGGATGTAAAACCCTGATCGTCCACGAATCTCTCAACGAAGTGCTCACAGAAGCTCTTTTACTCGCCGGAGAAACCCCTAAAATCATAGCGATAACGGCTGAAAACCATAGCACTGGTTCATTCTGGGATCTTGTAGAGGAATCGGAACCTTTCGGGGGTTGTGAGATAGACCCCGATAACGATCTCGCCGCCCTCCCCTACTCTTCCGGCACCACCGGGTTGTCCAAGGGGGTGATGCTGACACATTTCAACCTTGTCAGCAACGTGGAACAACTCGTTGGTTTGAAGGAGGCCTCACAGATGGGACCAGAGGATATTGTCCTGGTCCATCTCCCTCTTTTTCATATATATGGGATGAATATATTGATGAACGGATGCATTGCCGTTGGAGCAACACAGGTGATGATGGGCAGATTCGACATGGTCGAATTCCTGGAACTCATTGAGCATGAAGGCATTACCGTATTATTCACCGTACCTCCGGTCGGACTCGGTCTAACTCAGTTCCCGGGGGTATCAGACCGGGATTTGTCCAAGCTAAGGTTAGCCTTCTTCGGCGCAGCACCGCTATCCGGAGAACTCCAGGAACGTATTTCGGAGGTTCTGGGATGTCCCGTAATTCAAGGTTACGGCTTGACCGAGACATCTCCACTCGCCAACTCTGACTTTGCGGAACCGGGTTTAACAAGGCCAGGGTCCATAGGACCGGCCGCTCCGGATACTGAAGAGAAAATAGTAGACGTCGAAGATAGCGACAAGGAACTCCCGGCCGGTGAAACCGGTGAGCTAATGATCAGGGGTCCCCAGGTAATGATTGGGTATTTCAACAATCCGGAGGCTACTGCAGAAACCATCACCGAAGACGGATGGTTACACACCGGAGACATTGCCCGAGCGGATGACGAAGGCTATGTTTGGATACTCGATCGCAAAAAGGAACTTATCAAATACAAGGGGTTCCAGGTACCGCCTGCTGAACTTGAAGGTCTTCTGGTGGAACACCCTGACGTAAGCGATGCGGCAGTTATTGGCAAAGAGGACGAAGAATCGGGAGAGATACCAAAGGCCTTTGTAGTCAGGTCGGCTGGAAGTGAAATAAGTAGCGAAGAGGTGATGGAGTTCGTTGCAGAACGGGTGTCTACATTTAAACAGGTCAGAGAGGTTGAATTCGTTGATTCAATCCCCAAGAATCCGTCAGGAAAAATTTTACGAAGGTTACTACGTGATCCTGGGAACGGGTGAACAGAAGCCTAGATGAAAAATACTTCAGTAGTATAAAGCTCAAGTGACTGCAGGACTGGACTTACCCCGTTTATTCCTAGATCTTTATCAACTCACGATGAGTCAGTCATACTGGCGAACTGATCCCAATAAAGAGGCCACTTTTGAATTATATTTTCGATCGTTGCCGAAAGACAGAAATTATCTCGTAATACACGGAATTGAACGTGCCCTGAAAATCGTGTCAAATCTCTCATTTGATGATGAATCAATCAAATCCTTGAGAGAGCTCCGGAAATTTGATGAATCCTTCCTCAATTATCTTTCTGAAGTCAGATTCACCGGAAGCGCATGGACAATGTCTGATGGGGATATCGCTTTTGCCGGAGAACCGGTCTTTCAGATAAAGGCTCCTATAATTCAGGGGCAACTACTTGAAACCGTTTTAATTAACACCATCAACCTTAGAACATTGCTTGCCACAAAGTGCTCCCGGGTCATGCACGCTGCAAGGGGCAAGCCGGTGGTCGATTTTGGGGCCAGAAGAGCACACGGTATTGAGGCCGGGGAAGCGCTTTCTGAAGCCTCGTACCTGGCGGGATTTTCAGGTACCGCAACTGTAAGCGGAGGAATAGGTAGAGATATCCCGCTTGTGGGGACTATGGCACATTCCTACATTATGTCCTTCGAGTCTGAACTTGATGCCTTCAGGGCATATGCGAAGGAGTTTCCTTCTGAATGTACTCTTCTTGTCGACACTTATGACACTTTAAAGGGTATAGAGAACGCAGTAAGAGTTGGAAAGGAGATGGAGTCTGTGGGCGAGCGGCTGAAAGCAATCCGTCTCGACAGCGGAGACTTTCTCACTCATGCGACAAGCGCCAGGGCTGCCTTTGAAAAGGCGGATCTCTCATATGTAGACATACTTGCCAGCGGAGGACTGGATGAGTATGAAATAGATCGACTCGAAAGAGAATATGCACCCATAGACGGTTACGGAGTGGGCACAAAAGTGAGTGTTTCCAGTGATGCTCCCTGGTCAGAATCAGTTTACAAGATGGTTGAAATAAACGGGGTTCCTGTTTCCAAAAGCAGTGAAGGCAAACGTTCATTACCCCACCGAAAGTCGGTCCATAGAGTAAACGGAACAGACGGATTATTCGCCTATGACACAATCACTGCATCTGGAACTGACTCCGATAGCCCGAACGGAAGACCGATGCTGAGAAACAGGTTTCTAAATGGGGAAAGAGTTATTGGTCCGGTTAGTATCCAATCGTCAAGAAATTACCACATATCAGAAATAGCCCGCCTTCCCGATAAGTTCAAAAACCTTCGCGAAAATGTACCCTATCCAGTCGAAATAATTCTGCCAGGCCAGACAGATCCGTTATAAGCGTTATCGAGGAATCGTCGTCCCATATGTGTTCGCCCCATTAAACGAAGCACCCGATGCGTCAGAACCAGAAAGGTCCGACATAGCGAGATTCGCCTCCTCAAAGTTGACGTTTAGAAGAGATGCCCCGTTTATTACCGTTCTTCTCAGATCCGATTTTGAAAAATCAGCTCTGTTAAAGCTTCCCTTGGAAAGGTTCGACTCGAGAAGTCCCGCACAGCAAAAGTTTGCTGATATAGCGTCAACATCAGCAAGAATACTCCACCTGAGATCAGCATTTCGAAAACTTGTGTGGTGAAGCCTGGATCCAGCGAGGTTTGCACCACCGAGATTCGCTCCTGATAAATTTGCCCTGCTGAGGTCCGATCCTTGAAGATTGGCATATCTCAAATCTGCGTTACCAAAGTCGACACCTGAAAGATCAACTCCGGAAAGATCTATATCGGAAAGCGTTTCCCCACTGAGCGACCCACCAGATGCAGCAATTATCTCGACTTCTGCCCTGGTGAGTTTCTTTACCATCTCACACCATTACAATCCGTGTCCGGAAATCAGAAACCCGGTAATGGCTACTATCCGTAACAAATCCAACTCTTGCCAAGAAAGTGTTAATCCGCCAATTCCCTCAACTGCCTCATTTTGGTGGTATTAGTTTTCGTTATACCAGTGGTTTCCGAGTCCTAACCGTTCAGAAGAATGATAACCGTAGTTCAGCACTTCTTCTGCCAGGTCGCCTGCGACGAAATCCATCTGACCAGGCCTTATGTGGTCCTTGTAGGTCATGAATACAGGATCTGCTAGCTTCTCAATTTCTACCGTGAATTCCGCTGGCCCCCCAAGTTCGTAAGTCTCAAAGATCGACAGGTTGCCATCGGAATTTGCCGATAGCAATTCTTTTTTCAATTGCTCGATAAAGGAACTAAACGACAGAGTAACGGTCGCTACTTTGTTGCCGCCGCCGAACTCCTGTGTCTCAGAATAAGGTGGGATTTCCAGGACTGGTAGCTCTATGGTTTCAGGCATCTTGGAGAGTTCCTGTTCAAAGGTCTCGTTAAATGGAAGCTTGGATGAATACCACCATGGAAAGAGATGGAAACTAGAAAAGGCCGTAGCCGGCTTACCGCCGCCACGCTTTTTGAGCTCTGACGTTCGGATATCATGCCAGCTCGTAGTTGGGAGGCTCGGATAGTACTCTGGATAGTTTACCTGAGTCGTACCGTTGTCTCTAATATACTCAACATCACAATTGGAATTGCCAGAAAACGACTCCTGGCAGTAGGAGGTCTTCACCTTTTGTTCGGTATCGTCGACTTTCCAGATAGCAATGCCCCCTGGGAAACTGCCTGGAATATCAGAGAACGCGACAGTCTTTGGAGCAAGCTCAATTTCGGTGTTATACCCGCTTGAGCCATAGAACTCGATTAGGTAATGACCTTTTATTTCTCTCGTGTCGCGCTCGATAATGGCGGGAACCTTGATTATGTCGAATTCCGTCTGCGTATTATCGTAAATGAGGCACGGTTTCGCTACGGTTCCACAAGACGGAGAAAGTAACGTCTCAGTGCCGTCGAGGAAGGCTGTCATAGATTTGTCAGATATGAGCGGGACAGGTTCCATCAGCTCGGATGTCATAAGACTCCAGGCACTCAGGGGCGGCATTTTGCCGGCGTTATCACCCATGATGTCAATTAAGCCCACCTGGCGTGGTGAGGGTCCGGTAGTACCGGTGTAGTAAAGGTCGGGCAATGCGAACATAGCGTGGCCAAGCTCATGTATCCATGTTCTTAGGCTCTCCTCATTGGAAATAATCAGCTGATTGCCTTGGCTCTTACTAGGCATAAGTGCCTGCCCAAGTGTCGCCTTTTTAAAGGTACCGAAGTTATATATGGGAACTACATTACGGCGAGGGTGCCACCTCTCGTCTGTAAATGTATTAAGTACGTACTCCCTGCTCGGAAGGAATGGGGCCAGTAAGTTATCGGTGCCATCTTGGTATTTGAGATACTTATATCGTTTGAAATCAAAAATATCGTCCAGCTGGTCTTTCACCGATTTTTCCAACACATTGAATTCAGCCGGGCAATATGATCTCTTTTCGGCATCTAGCTCCGCCACTCGAAAGCACAGGCCTAAAGGCTCGTAATCTCTTTTACGATCAATCTCAATCGCGGGACGAACATGTCCGTTTCTGTCTCGGATAGGGGATATGACAAATTTGCCCTTGCTCTGCGTATTGAAATAATGGTTTATCTGGCCCTGTTCCATGCCAAAAACCGAATCCGTAAGCTGATCCACGTTTTGACACATTGGCTGTCCTTTGTTCTCAGAATAGCCACTGCTTTCACTTCCCACGCAAACAGAGTTATCGTATTTAAGGTTTACCGGGAGCGCGAACTGGGTCATTTTCGCAGTTGTGAAGGTCCAGTCTGATTTATTGGCCAGATCTCTGAGCAGAGTCTCGGACGATCCGTACGTGACATTGGCGACATCTGATACTTTGACGTTGTAATATTTTCCTCCAAAAAGTGGTGCGTCCGGAACAAAGCTGATAAACCGGCTAGAACCTTCCTTAAGGTACTTAATTTCGCCCGCGACGGCTTTGGATTCGGATTCTTTACAGTTTTCGTCAGAGCAGAGCGACACTGCAAATGCCGTGTCGAGATTCTCAACCGTCAGATCGTCGAATGACGTATCTGAAGAAGCATCCTTTCGAACACTTACACTTATACCCATCTCCGGATCCCAGGCTACATTACTGGCTGAGGAATGGGGATGGGAGAGAAATCCGAAAAATTCCTCTACTGGTTTGAGAGATTTATCCAGCTCACCGAGTTTTGCAGTCGCCCTATTACCGGTTGCCCATGAGAATGTGTCTTCGAAGTCCTTTGCCTGTTTTGAGAAATCAGTCCACTCTTCTTCAGTAAGAGGATCATCAGTAAGGACAAGGGTCAAGATCCTGAATTCCTTCTGTGATTTATTATGATCCGGTGCACGGGGGCCCAGCTTCTCTATGACGTCTTCGACCGTTACGGTGACCTTCTTTTCTGAATACCATTTACCGTCTCCGAAGAAATCTCCTGCTGTGGCCGCTATATCCTTGAATAGGACCACATCTTCCACTTCATCCGGGGGTATTAATCCCATCAGGTACAGCTCGAAATTGCCGTAAGGTATCGAGTTTCCCCCGTTGGCATAAGTGCCGAAGGGATCTGCCGAATACCAGTTGTCCCCCAGTTCTTTCAGCGTGCTCAAGTCGAAACCGCCCAGCTGACCGTTTACACTGCTTACACCCCAGTGGGAACCGGAATTCAGCCCATCCATCGCAAATTCAGGTTGCATAAAACTAGTGTCGAAACCTTCAGCCGCAAAACTGCCTGTAGCGAGAGCGTAATTACCCCAATGATGCATCAGCTCATGCAGTGATGGCCCTCCGCCCACTCCCCATTTCAACGGGAAGTGAATTATTGATTTGAGTTTCCCATCCGAGCCCACATACTTCGTTGCGTCGTACCCTTCTTCGTCCTCACTGATTCCCATCACGTCGTTTGAAACACCCCTGTAAGCGCCGTCATACTGAAGTGATGTATCCCCTTCGTTCATGACGAGGAATACAAAGTCAAAATCGTCCTTGAAATGAGAGTACACGTCCTTCATCAAGTAGCTTTGCATCGAGGAGTTGACGGAGGCACCCTGCACCCATTCGGGGTATTCGAAAGCGGACAGTTCTGCAGAGGCAGAGTATCCATCAGGAGACACGAATATCTTTGAAGGCTCTCTAACTGCAGGCTCCGATTCCCGTAAAGGTCCCACCCGTCTCTCCACACCTTTCGGGTCAAGTACTCCGTTAGCAAGGTATATCCAGTCAAGCTTGCCACCGAAAGCAGTTCCTGACCCGCCGGCGTTATAGAGCCCTAATGTATTATCGACATGGTCAACGTTGGGTAGATGGGACCATTTATTCTTTTCCAAGTCTTCGGCGAAGCTCCATTCGAAATCGTCCGGAAGAGTGAATATCTCTGTCTCATTGGGAAATTCCGATCCGTTGAGAACCGTAAGCGATGCCTGTTTTTCAGGAATGTTGATTGTGAACTGTATTTCATTCCATCTTTTGATATCGAGTTTAACCTGGGAGACTAAAAAGGCAGCGTTGTGTTTACGGTAATCTCCAGGCGGGGTCATATTTAGGCTTACTTCAAGCTGGCACAGTTCGTTTATATTGAGCCGGAGCCACCTGTAATAGGTTCCAAAAGAAAAAAGCAGTCGGCTTGGAGAATGGTACTTGTGGAAATCTGACGAGCCCGATACCGGCATCTCATTGGGAAGTACCTCTGGCAGTACCGCGAATGCAAGTGTGAATTTATCACGGTGGAGGCCTTTATCTGTGATGCTCGGTTTTAGACTAACGTTTCCAGATACACCCCACGCATCACCCGCAAGGTAGGGGACGTCTAGTATGCCGTCGTGGAACAATACGTCTTCACCCTTGTCATTACTGTGGAAATCCCAGTCATAACCACCTGTGACTGTGTTAACCCCTGCCTCTGCAAAGTCCCAGTATCCAACGTCGTCGATCTGGGCCGAAGTAGTCAAGTTGGAGGATGGTTTTTCAGGATATATAAGTGGATATCCGTGGAAAATGACTTCCGTATTTAGCAATATATTTTCATAGTGGTCATGTGAGTACTTTAAAGAATCCCTGAGATCATCTATATCCTCTAAAGAATTAACCGAGCTCCAGCTTCCAAATTTTTTTAGAAGTTCGTCGTCGGTTGAGGCAAGATAGCCTTTGAAGTCATTTACCTTCTTTGTCAGACTTCCCCTGTCCGCGTTTCGCTCTGCCCTGAATTCATCTATATCCGGAGATAATCCAAGCCAGTCATTCCAGTACAGAATTCTGTTCTCGTAGCCTTTGCCAGGGGTAACATCCTTACCCTCTGCCTTCATTTTTTCATTAAGTTCCGGCCAGTAGTCATAATTCCTTGGCCATTCATAAACGTATTTTCCTGTTGGATGCGCTCTGTATATACCGTCTGGGTATAGCAGGTCTCCATTGCTTCCAGCTTCACCGTAGTTCCGGTGTCCACATCCGGTGACCGGGTCTATCTCAGTGGGAGCCTGTACAACAGCGACTATTCTTTCCGCCTGTGAAAGCGGTTCAGGCCGACTCGATTTCTTCACCACAGCTTCCGTTGTCGTAGTCGCAACAGGTTGAGTTGTGGGTCCCGCTCCAGCACTGTCGGTCGACGTCGCAGATGTTTCGGCAGAAGTTTTTGCGACAGATTCCGATGATATCTTGAGTTCATAGCCACCCGTAGCCGTATTTCCATATGACCAGGCTTTTATGATGTACTCACCGTCGCCTTTATCAAGTGTGACGGGTTTTGATATCTTGGAAGTTCCCTGCGTGGAGACCCAGTAATATCCGGCCCCATCTGCGTATGTGGACGAGCCCGGCCCGAATATGTCCGCATCCAGCTGGGCACCTGAAAGAGATGTAATATCTACAGTTACTACGTCGCCACTCTTGGCTGAATACTTGTAACAGTCGTACTTATCAGCACTGGATATAGTTCCCGAGGCTGAATCTCCAATCTTCAGTACGCCACACGTTTCAGAAATACTGGGACTTGCTGAAATTGTTTCACTACCTATAGAGATTGTAAGTTCGTAGTTTCCCTCTGCGGCATTACCGTACGACCATGCTTTCACCGTGTAGGTTCCGTCACCCTTGTCCAAGGATGTAGACAGGGTAGCCTCAGGAGTTGCACTTGATGCGGTGGCCCATTTAAAACCCGCGTTCGATTCAGTGACCGGACTTCCGGGGGCATAAAGGTCTGCATCCAGTGAAGTCCCGTCCTTGGAGGTCATCTTGATAGTAACGTTATCGTTTTGATTGGCTGTGAAAGTGTAGCAATCAAACTTGTTGCTTGCCGCTATGTTTCCCGAGACGGCAGTATCCAGGGAGACAGCGTTACATGCAGTGGTTGATTCTGAAGCCTGGGATGGAGCGGGCTGAGACTCGGGAGATGTTGGCATGGATACAGATACTTCATAGTCTCCCAGGCTTTTGGAGTAAGACCATACCTTGATCTTGTAGCTGCCCGTTCCCTTATCTAACGCCAACGTGCCCGACTTGGTTTCTGTTCCGAATGCCGTTACCCAGGCATAACCCGTGTTATCAAGTGCGACGTCGGACCCAGGCGCATAAAGGTCTGCGTCCAGACTTGAGCCGGACTTAGAATTCAAGCTTACGGAGATAGTATTACCCTGGATCGCCGGATCATCGGCGGAGAAGTCGTAACAGTCATATCCGGGTGACGCAGATACCGTTCCGGTGACCGGAGTCCCTACTGTTAAAGATTCGCATGTCACCGTCGTACCTGTAGCAAATCCTACCAGTCCCCTCCCTGCATCGGAAACGGTCAGATAGAGCAA
>ERZ651768.3729-NODE-3729-length-10112-cov-23.870154_pt1 | contig 10112 bp, 8 predicted proteins | sample MGYA00514754_ERZ651768 | MGnify/ENA metagenome assembly ERZ651768 | reverse complement strand
TCAGTGGGGAAGTCGGACTCCATGAGAGACAGGTAGCGCCGCATGTCGAGGATCTTGTCGAGGATCTCGATGTTGACCGGGCAGATCTCGTCACAGGCCCTGCAGGATGTGCACGCCCAGAGCTCCTCCGAAGTCACCCGTTCGAACATGGTCCCGGCGGGCACAGAGATCTCGGCGTCCACGCCGATGGGCGGCGAGACCCCCGGAGTTCCGGTAGCCGCCATGACCTCACCGGCCTTGAGGACAATCTCCCGCGGGTCGAGCGGCTTACCGGTGGCATGGGCTGGGCAGACGCTGGTGCACCGGCCGCACATGGTGCACGAGTCAAGGTCCAGCAACTGTTTCCAAGTGAACTCCTCGATGGTGGAGACGCCAAAGCTCTCCAACTCAGTCTCCATAAGGTCGGGCAGCGGCTTCATGGCGCCCTTGGGCCGGTCCCGGTCCCGTAAGTACATGTTCAGAGGCGAGGTGAACATGTGGCGGATCATGGTGACGGGTAGCAGGACCAAGAAGGCCACGAACGACGCCACGTGGGCCACCCACCAGACCTGGTGCCAGCCGGCGGCGTGGTCGGCCAGCAGTCCGAAACGGTCGACCACCGAGGCCAGCGGGTGGCCGACCACCGACCACGTCTCGGCGCCGCGAGAAGAGGCGTCGACGAGCGCAATACGGAAGGCCTCGGCGCCGAACCCGGTGACCCCGATGGCCAGGAAGACCAGCAGAACTGCGGCGTGCTCCGGCCTGGACTTGATACGGATCCGGTAAGGACGGAAGCGTCGAGGGCCGTACCGCCGTAACAGGGCCCAAACAACTCCCACCAGGAAGAGCACCCCAGCCACGTCACCTACCGCGGTGAAGGCACGGTAGGTGTCACCGTGGAGGAACTTGACCCCTTCAGGAACCTGGTGGTTGACCTCAAGGACAGTGGTGACCGCTAGTAGGACCAGGAAGGGGAAGTAGATCAGTGAGTGCATCACCCCGGCGGCCGGTTCCCGCAGCAGGGTTCGCATGTACACGCCGGTGCGGAAGTCGGCGAAGCGCCGTTTGGCGTTACCACCGGTGGTGGCCCGATTATCGGGGGTGCCCCGACCCCAGTTCCTGACCCGATTGGCGAACAGCACCGCGCCATAGACGATGAGCACCGGGATGACGATGTAGAAGGCGAACTTGAGGGCCCCAGGGACGTTGCCGAACACCTCACGGGTGATTGGTGAGTCGTCGTGGAAGCTGGTGACGGCGGCCGTGAGGCCGGAGCCGGCGGTGAACAGAGCTACCAATACTCCGAGGCCGATGACCGCGCGATGAGGGCGGATGCGCTGCCTCTCCATGACTGCCGAACCCTATCCTCTCGGTCTGATCGCTCGGCGAAACGGAAATAGATGGTTGGCCAGACTGTCCGGTCCACCAGCTACCGGGTACCACCGGCGGTTCCGTGACAGTCGGTTAAGCCCGCCACGGAACGGAACCGGCCGGTGTCAACTGAGCTCTCCTGAGGAGATCGTCAGGTAGGGAGTGGTCAGCCGGCTTGTCGGCCGACCGCCTCAGCGGCGACCCGAGCCGCTTCCGGGTCGAGGGCCCGCTGGAGGACCGGGCACTCTTCGATTGGTCGGAGGTCGTTATCGAGCTCGTAGACCAACGGGGTACCGGTAGGGATGTTGAGTCCGGTGACAGCGTCGTCGCCGATCCGATCGAGATGCTTGCAGAGAGCTCGGAGGCTGTTGCCGTGCGCTGAGATCAGAACCATCTGCCCGGCCGCCAGGTCGGGCGCGATGGCCTCCTCCCAGTAGGAGAGGAGGCGGACCACAACGTCGGCCAGGCACTCGGTTAGGGGCATGGCGCCCTCAGGAACTTCGGCGAAGCGGGGGTCGTTCTGAGGGTTGTAGGGGTTATCGGTGCCGATAGGCGGCGGCGGGGTGGTATAGCCGCGCCGCCAAGCCAGAAACTGCTCGTCACCGTAGCGTTCCCGTGTCGCCACCTTGTCGAGGCCGGTCAGGTCCCCGTAGTGACGTTCGTTGAGCCGCCAGTCGCGTTGCACAGGGATATCAGGCCGCCCGAGGGCCTCTAGCACCAGGTCGGTGGTCCGGATGGCCCGAGTCTGCAGCGAGGTGTGGGCTATGTCGGGGGACATGCCACGGTCGGCCAACTGCGCCCCAGCGGACCGGGCCTCCTGCTCACCGGCCGGGGTGAGATCACAGTCGTACCAGCCAGTGAACCGGTTCGCGGCGTTCCATTCGCTTTGGCCATGGCGGAGCAGAATCAGCGTGGGCACGGCCCCAGTCCACCAGCGTTCCGGCGCACTGTCCACGACTTAAACTTGACAAAGAAGCACTAAGGATTATATAGTGGATACAACATAGAAAATAGCACAGCCAGGTGGAGAGTCCGCAGGCTTTCCGTAGCCTGTCCGCCGGTCCCGAACCGCCTCCTACCCCCCTGAGTGAGACCGGGACCGGCGGGTCATCCATCCCGACAACCTGCCATCCCCCCTGGAAGAAGAAGAGAGAAGAAGAGACAGGAGCAACGACATGGCCAAGGCCGTAGGAATCGATCTGGGCACCACCAACTCTGTGGTTGCCGTCCTAGAAGGCGGCGACCCGATAGTTATCGCCAACGCCGAGGGTTCCCGCACCACCCCTTCGGTAGTGGCCTTCGCCAAAGACGGGGAGGTCCTGGTCGGCGAGGTGGCCAAGCGCCAGGCCATCACGAACCCCGATCGGACCATCCGCTCGGTCAAGCGCCACATCGGTACCGGCTGGTCGCAGGCAATAGACGATAAGGACTACACCCCCCAGGAGATCTCGTCCCGGGTCCTTCAGAAGCTCAAGCGCGATGCCGAGGCCTACCTCGGAACTCCGGTCACCCAGGCCGTTGTGACGGTCCCGGCCTACTTCGACGATGCCCAGCGCACGGCAACCAAGGAGGCAGGCCAGATTGCCGGGCTCGAGGTGCTGCGCATCATCAACGAGCCGACGGCGGCCGCCCTGGCCTACGGCCTCGACAAAGAGGGCGCCGACCAGACGATCCTCGTGTTCGACCTCGGGGGCGGCACCTTCGACGTGTCGATTCTCGAGATCGGTGATGGCGTTTTCGAAGTTAAGGCCACCCACGGGGACACCGCCCTAGGTGGCGACGACTGGGACGAGGCCGTCATCGAATGGATCGTCACCAAGTTCAAGAACGACCACGGTGTCGACCTGAGTGGTGACCCCATGGCCGTGCAGCGGCTCAAGGAGGCAGCCGAGAAGGCCAAGGTCGAACTCTCACAGGTTCAACAGACCCAGGTGAATCTGCCCTTCGTCACGGCTACCAGCGAGGGCCCACTCCACCTCGATTATTCGTTGTCCCGATCCAAGTTCCAGGAACTCACCGCGGATCTCCTCAAGCGCTGCCGTACCCCCTTCGAGCAGGCCATCACCGACGCCGGGGTCTCGAAAGGCAAGATCGACCATGTGATCCTGGTCGGCGGCTCAACCCGCATGCCCGCGGTGGTCGACCTGGTCACCGAGATCTCGGGCAGTGAGCCGTCCAAGAACGTGAACCCGGACGAAGTGGTGGCCATCGGGGCCGCCGTCCAGGCTGGCGTGCTCGTTGGTGAGGTGAAAGATGTGCTCCTGCTGGACGTCACCCCGCTGTCTCTGGGGATCGAGACCAAGGGAGGAGTGATGACCCGACTTATTGAGCGGAACACCACCATCCCGATCCAGCGGTCCGAGGTGTTTACTACCGCCGAAGACAACCAACCCTCAGTGGAGATCCACGTACTGCAGGGCGAGAGGGACATGTCCCAGTTCAACAAGACACTGGGCAAGTTCCAGCTAGTCGACATCCCCCCGGCGCCCCGGGGCATGCCCCAGATCGAGGTCACCTTCGACATCGACGCCAACGGGATCGTGCACGTCTCAGCCAAGGATCGGGCCACCAACAACGAGCAGTCGATGACGATCACCGGCCAGTCGGCGCTGGACAAAGACGTCATCGACCAGATGGTCCGGGACGCCGAGACCCACGCCGAGGAAGACAAGGCCCGCCGGGAGGAGGCCGAGGTCCGCAACACCGGTGACAACCTCGTCTACCAGACGGAGAAGTTGCTGGCCGACCAGGCTGACAACCTCACCGACGATGAGAAGTCCAAGGTGGAGGAGAAACTGGCCACCCTCAAGGCGGCCCTGGAGGGCGAGGAGCTTGACACCATCCGCGATGCCACCGAGGCGCTCATGGTGGCCAGCCAGGAATTCGGCCAGCGTCTCTACGAGGCCGCCGCTCAGCAGGCCCACGACACGCCCGGAGGGGGTGGGCCCGAAGTCTCCGACGACGAGGTGGTCGACGCCGAGATCGTCGACGAACAGTGAGCGCCGTGCCGGCCAACCCGACCGGCTCCGCCGACCCCGCCGACGAAGTAGAGCCCCTGACAACCGGACAGGATGACGGAGCGGAGCCCGAGGTCACCGACCCTGCCGACGAGTCCGAGACCGCCGACGACCCGGGGTCAGACCAATACCTGGCCGACCTGCAGCGGGTAAGCGCCGAGTTCGCCAACTACCGGAAGCAAGCCAAAGATCGCAACGCAGAGGCCACCACCAGGGCCCGGGCCGACCTGGCCGGGCGCCTACTACCCATTCTGGATGCCTGCGACGTCGCCATATCCCAAGGGGCCGACGATGTGGTGGCCATCCGGAAGGCCGTGCTCGACGCACTCGAGCCGGTCGGCCTTGAGGTTCTAGATCCCAACGGTGATCCGTTCGACCCCACCCTCCATGAGGCGGTAGCCCACGAGCCGGCCGATGGGAACGACGACACCCCGGAGGTAGTCGAGGTCGTCCGACGGGGCTACGTGTGGGCGGGCCGGGTCCTACGACCCGCCATGGTGAGGGTGCGGGGCTAAGCCCCGGCCCGACGGGAGGCGAAGGTGACCGCCCAGAGGGAGTGGTTGGAGAAGGACTACTACCGGGTGCTCGGGGTCGACGAGAAGGCGTCGGCCAGCGAGGTCACCAAGTCCTACCGGAAGTTGGCCCGGAAGCTCCACCCCGACGCCAACCCCGGCGATCCCACGGCCGAGGAGCGCTTCAAGGAGGTGTCCGCCGCCTACGACGTCCTCGGCGACGAGGGCCGGCGGACCGAATACGACGAGCTGCGCCGTCTGGGCCCAATGGGCGGGGGCTTTGGGCCGGGAGCCGGTGGCCCGGGCGGTATGCCCTTCGACATGGGGAACCTGGGTGACCTATTCGGTGGCCTGTTCAGTCAGAGCGACCACGTGGGTCCCCGGCGCGGCCCGGACCTCGAGACGAGCCTGACCCTCTCGTTTATGGATGCTATTAGGGGAGTGACGGCCTCAGTCTCGCTGCTGAGAGACGCTGTCTGCTCGACCTGTTCAGGTAACGGCGCCAGGCCCGGGACCAGCCCCCGAACCTGCGACACCTGCGGTGGACGGGGTACCCAACTCGACGACCAAGGGTTTTTCTCCTTCAGCCGACCTTGCGCGCACTGCGGTGGCCGCGGCCGTCGAATTGACGAACCGTGCGGCACTTGTGCCGGTTCCGGTACCGAACGCCGGCCCCGAACCGTAAAGGCCCGGATTCCGCCAGGGGTCGAGGACGGAGGGCGCATCAGGGTCAAGGGTCGGGGCGGTTCCGGACGGGGCGGGCCGAACGGCGACCTCTTTGTGATCGTGGTCGTCGAACCCCACCGGGTGTTCGGCCGTCGGGGGCGTGACCTGACCCTCGTATTGCCGGTCTCCTTCTCCGAGGCGGTCTTGGGTGCCGAGGTGGAGGTGCCGACCCTGGAGAGCGGGTCGGTCACCCTGCGCCTTCCGGCCGGAACACCGAGCGGTCGGACCTTCAGGGTCCGTGACCACGGGGTGGCCACCCGACGGGGCCGAGGCGACCTACTCGTCACCGTCGAGGTCGAGGTCCCGATCGAGCCGACCGACGGTGAACAGGCGGCCATCGAGGAGTTGGCCAGGGTGGCCGAGGGCAGCCCACGCGACCGCCTGACAGAATGGCTCCGGGGGGAGACCCCATGAACCCGGACCCCTCTTCCGGACGGACGGGAGGATGATCAGCATGGACCGGCCCCTACCGGACCAGGCCGTCTACGTGATCTCGGTAGCTGCTGAGCTTTCCGGGATGCACCCCCAGACGTTGCGCATCTACGAGCGCCGTGGCCTACTCGACCCGGCTCGCACGGCGGGCGGGAACCGGCGGTACAGCGACACGGACATTGCCATGCTTCGCCGGATTGCCGAACTGACCGCCCATGGGCTCAACCTTGCCGGGGTGAAGCGGGTGCTGGAGTTGGAGGCCGAGGTGTTCCGTTTGGCCTCCGAGTTGGATATGGCCCGGGCTGAGGTTGAGGCCGCAGTTGCTGAGGTTCATCGGACTTATCGGAGGGACCTGGTCCCGCTACACCAGAGCGTGGCCCTCTTTCGGCGAGAGAAACTCACCTGACCTGCTTGTTCTTGCTCGTTTGAGAAGGATCCAAAGCTGTCGACAACCAGGTTACGAACGGGTTTCATTCCACAGTGGTGCCCCTGTGGTAGTAGGCCCCAGCGGGGTTCTCCACAGGGGATGTGGAAATGCCAAATCATGAGTCGGTCACACTAAAGTTCGACCCGCCTGGGCCACGCCCTTCCCGGCGGTGGTACTGCGAATCCTGGCGATGGACGGGCTGACCGGCGGATAGGCTCACTGCGTAAGGGCCCCGATCGGGAGGGTTGCCGTGTCCGCGACGGTCATCGTCGGGACGCAATGGGGTGACGAGGGCAAGGGCAAGTTCACCGACCTCGTGGCTCGTGAGGTGTCGATGGTTGTCCGCTACCAGGGCGGCCACAACGCCGGGCATACCCTGGTTGTCGACGGAGAGTCATTTGCCCTGCAACTGGTCCCCAGCGGGGTCCTCTACGATCACGTCGTCCCGGTCATCGGCAACGGAGTCGTCGTCGACCCACGGGTCCTCATCGAGGAGATGGACGCGCTTGAGGCCCGGGGCGTGTCTACCGAACGCCTGCGGGTCAGCGGGAACGCTCACCTGATCCTGCCCTACCACCAGGAACTCGATGCTTTGCATGACCGGTACCTGGGCAAGAACCAGATTGGTACCACCCGGCGGGGTATCGGACCTGCCTATGCCGATCGGGCCATGCGGGTAGGCCTGCGTGTCCAGGACCTGCTCGATCGGTCCATCTTCTCCAAGAAACTCGAGGCGGCTCTTGACTACTCCAACCGGGTTCTTACCCGGGTGTTCAACCGCCTCCCCATCGACTCCGCGGAGATCACCCACCACTACCTCGACGCATATGCCCCACGCCTCGCTCCCCATATCGCCGACACCGTGGATCTCATTCATCGGGAACTCGAGTCCGACCGCCGGATCCTCCTCGAGGGTGCACAGGCCACCTTCCTGGACCTCGACCACGGCACCTACCCCTTCGTTACCTCGTCCAACCCGACGGCCGGGGGGGCCTGCACCGGGACCGGTATCGGACCCCTGGACATCGACCGGGTGATTGGCGTGGCCAAGGCCTACACCACCCGGGTAGGCGCTGGACCGTTTCCGGGTGAACTGGCCGATGACGTCGCCGAATATCTCGTTGAGGTGGGGGACGAGTTCGGCACCAACACAGGACGACGACGCCGGGTCGGTTGGCTTGACACAGTGATGCTCAGGTATGCGGTCCGGGTCAACTCACTTACCGAGCTGGCCGTCGCCAAGCTCGACGTCCTCGATGCCTTGGACACACTGAAGATCTGTGTGGCCTACGACGACGATGGCGAACGTCACGAGTGGATGCCCTACCACCAGTCGGTGCTTCACCGGGCCACCCCTATCTATGAAGAACTCCCGGGCTGGGAGTCGGATCTCACCGGTGCGACCCACCGGGACGATCTCCCGGCCCGAGCGGAGGCCTATCTGGCCTTCGTTGAAGAACAGGTCGGCGTGCCCGTCAACATGGTCGGCGTCGGCCCGGGCCGGCAACAGGTCCTCCGCCGCCACGATTGAGTAGTGGAAGTTCTTCGGTGAGGGTCTGTGTGGTGGGTTCCGGGGGTCGAGAGCACGCACTGGCCCAGGTCCTCGGCCGGAGCGCCGAGGTGGTGGTTACCCCCGGTAACCCGGGCATCCCCGAATCCGTGTCCGAACCACCCGAGGAGATCGAGGCCGACTTGTTCGTCATCGGACCCGAAGCGCCACTAGTGGATGGCTTGGCCGACCGGCTCCGCCACCGGGGGCGCCTGGTCTTTGGCCCCGGCACCGACGGTGCTCGGCTGGAGGGGTCGAAGGCCTGGATGAAGGAGGTCCTGGTTGAGGCCGGAGTGCCCACCGCCCGGTACGGGGCATTTACCGACCGCGCTGCCGCCCGGGCCTTTCTGGACCGGCTGGACGGTCTATTCGTCGTCAAGACTGATGGCCTGGCCGCCGGCAAGGGGGTTCTGGTCACCGGCGACCGGGAAGAGGCGGACGCGGCAGTGGCCGCCTACCTGTCGGGGGACGCCTTCGGCGACGCGGGCCGCCGCGTGGTGATCGAGCAGGGCCTGACCGGCCCGGAACTGTCGGTGCTGGCCGTCTGTGACGGTACGACCGCGGTGCCACTCGCTCCCGCCCAGGATTTCAAGCGATTGGGCGACGGGGACTCGGGACCCAACACCGGCGGGATGGGGGCCTACTCGCCCGTGCCAGTGGCTACGGAACGACTGGTCGACGACCTCATGGAGGAGGCCGTCCTCCCCACTCTGGCCGCCCTGCAGTCCCGGGGTATTGACTACCGGGGCGTCCTCTACTGCGGGCTCATGCTCACCCCCGACGGTCCCCGGGTGCTGGAGTACAACGTACGGTTCGGCGACCCCGAGACCCAGGTGGTGCTTCCCCGGATGGTCGACGACCTGGCCGACCTCTTGGCCTCCGCGGCCGCCGGAACGCTCGGCGACCCCCCCGCTTTCGACGCTGATGCGGCGGTCACTGTGGTGTGCGCCACCGAGGGGTACCCGGCGTCGCCGTGTACCGGCGACGCCATCGACGGAGCGGAGGCCGCCTCCGACTCCGAGCACGTCACCGTGTTCTACTCCGGAGTCGACCGGTCCGGCGACCACCTGGTCACCGCGGGCGGAAGGGTGCTCGCCGTCACAGGAAAGGGGGCCACACTGGCAGAAGCCCGGGATCGGGCCTACGCCGGAGTGGAAAAGATCTCGTGGCCCGGAATGCACCATCGGGTCGACATTGCCGCCCACCCGACCGGCGCCAGCGACTAGACACCACTTCAGGGAGGTCAAGATGACCCACAAGGTGGCGATCCTCATGGGGTCGCCTAACGACGGTGACCGGATGGCTCCGGCGGTCGAGATTCTTGAACGCTTCGGCGTGGAAGCTGACGTCCGAGTGATGTCGGCCCATCGCACCCCCCAGCGGGTGGCCGAGTTCGCCACCGCGGCCCGCGCCGACGGCTACTCGTCCATCATCTGCGGTGCCGGGATGGCCGCCCATCTGGCCGGTGCGGTAGCCGCCCGCACCACCCTGCCGGTCATAGGAGTGCCTCTCTCCGGCGGCGCGCTGGACGGCCTTGACGCCCTACTGGCCACCGTGCAGATGCCCCGGGGGATTCCTGTGGCCACCGTGGCCGTCGATGGTGCCGTAAACGCCGCGTTGCTGGCCGTTCAGATGCTCTCCGTCACCGACCCGGCCCTGGCCGGGGCCCTGGCCACCTACCGGGAGGAGATGGCCTCCCGCTGAGGGAGGGCCGGACCGGTGGACAACGTTCTCGCCGCCCGCTACGCCAGCCGGCCGATGGTCGAGATCTGGTCGCCCGAAGCCCGGGTTGTGCTGGAACGTCAACTATGGGTCACCGTGCTCGAAGCCCAGCGGGACCTCGGCCTCGAAGTCGACGATTCGGTGATCGCCGACTATCGGGCGGTAATCGACCAGATTGACCTGGCTTCCATCCGGGCTCGGGAGGAGACCACCCGTCACGACGTGAAGGCCCGGTTGGAGGAATTCTGCGCCTTGGCTGGCCATGAACAGGTCCACAAGGGAATGACGTCGCGCGACCTCACCGAAAATGTCGAACAACTCCAGATCCGGCACAGCCTCGAGGTAATCCTGGACAGGATGGTGGCCTCCTTGGCCCG
>ERZ651768.3728-NODE-3728-length-10113-cov-7.730072_pt1 | contig 10113 bp, 8 predicted proteins | sample MGYA00514754_ERZ651768 | MGnify/ENA metagenome assembly ERZ651768 | reverse complement strand
AGAAACAAACCCAAAATATTATAAAGTGTTACAAAACTTTAAAAAGATTACCAACTGTCCCGTTATTGTTAGTACTTCTTTTAATGTGAGGGACGAACCAATAGTTTGCACTATACAGGATGCCTATAGATGTTTTATGAGTACGGATTTAGATATATTGGTATGTGGAAACTTTATATTGTATAAGGAACAACAAAATATTCAATTAAGAGAAGATTATTGAAATAAACTTAATCTTGATTAGCAAAAATAAATATTTAATCCAAAAAACTCTTAAAAATAGATAAAATTTTTCAAAACTCTGTCAATAAATGAAGGATAAATTTCGTATTTACTTGTGGTTGAAACTCTGTTTTAATTGATGTCATTAAGAGAGAGAGATAATGTGGCTGTGCATAACTATTTAAAACAGGAAAAAAGTGGCCATCTTAATAAATCAGTTAACGTGATTGATTTAATGAGTAGAGTTGAAATTGAGAGAAAAAGGGAAATAATGAATACTATACGTATTACGACTGCATCATTATCTGCTCTAGCATTTTTTGCCTTTATAATAATATTGATATAATTTGTATAGATCATCATAAAAATGAGAATTTTGATATATTTAGTGATCAGTCTTACCCAGAAGGGTGGGTTTTTTTTGCTTAATGCAAGGTAGATTTATCTATATACTATGAAAAAATAAATGAAATTCATTGAACCGGAAATTATCAAAATTCCCGAAGGAAATTTTTTCATGGGAAGTAAAAATGGCATAATAAATGAAACCCCAATTCATAGTGTATGGTTGGATTCGTACTCCGTTGCTAAATACCCAGTGACAAACCGCGAATATGCAATCTTCATAAAAATGTTGGGTTACCCACCACCACCATTTTGGAGGGAATCGAAATTTCAGGATCCGGATCAACCGGTAGTTGCTACAAGTTGGTACGATGCTATTGTGTACTGCGATTGGTTAAGTGAGTTGACCGGAAAAAATTATCGTCTACCAACGGAAGCAGAACGCGAAAAAGCAGCGCGCGGGGGATTAGTAAAAAATGTGTTCCCCTGGGGAAACAATCTGCCGGCAGATCACTTGGGAGGACGGAATACCATCCATTTCTCCATTGGTACTGAAGGTCCGAATGGCTACGGTCTCTACAATATGTCAGAAGGTGTCCATGAATGGTGTGCAGATTGGTATAGCCGTGTTTACTATAAGGACTCACCAAATCGGAACCCCACAGGTCCCCAGAATGGACATAGACGCGTAGCGCGAGGTGGCTCATGGCGGCACCTCATCCGCTTTGCCCGCTGTGCAGCACGAAGCAGTCTTTCCCCAGAGAAACAGTTTAATGATTTTGGGTTCCGCTGTGCGATGACAATTGATTAAAACCCATTAGCGTTTTTTTGTTTTTCGACCATCTCCTGATTGACTTTACCGCTATCTCTCCTTAGTTTGACTACAGAGAGGTAGTTTTTCTATTATGCTTTCACATCAGCTTTCTCAACCACTTTCCCAATCCCAACCTGGTAAATGACGGGGGGACAGTCGGGATGAAAAACTTATTGGATAGTCAGCGTGATTCATTTCATTCCCGAATTATCATTCTTGAAGGAGATGGAAGGTCTACTGTTCTAGATTTGCTCAAAGTTGACCACCAAATTGTTGTTTCTAATGATTTAGTTCATAAAGGAATGATCACAGCTATTAATGGGTTGAAAAATACTGATTCTGAATTTTGGAGATATGCTGTTGCATATGAAAAAATACCAAAACCCGCATCTGAAACTATACCGGGAAAAGGAAAACAAGTCTTGTGGTGGTTCGGCAGTGAACCTGAGCCACCAAAATTAGAAACATAAATTCAATATTGATTAAGGGGAAAAAACTAAATACACGCTTCCACATCAGCTTTCTCAACCACTTTCCCAATCTCAACCTGGGAAGTGACGGGGGGTTAGGCTGTGCCGGCCTCCCCTCGGTGGGCAGGGAACCAGCGAGACATCCCCGCTGGCAGGCGAAAACTCAAACCGAACCCCGAACCCATGCAGTCCACTTACCAAAAACTGACCAAACAAGAAATTAACGATCTTCCCCTGCGCAGGTATGACGGACCGATTCACGTGGCTGCTTCTTTAAATAATGCCAATCGTGCCATCGATGCTCTGCTTAAAGAAAATGTCATTGGATTTGACACCGAGACGCGCCCTGCCTTCCGTCAAGACGAGGCTTATTTGCCGTCAATTCTTCAGCTGGCGGGACATGATGCTGTTTATATTTTTCAGTTAAATAAAGTTGGGCTCTGCGAAAGTATATTGCGTATCCTGTCGAACCCGGATATTATCAAATGCGGCGTTGGCCTTCATCGCGATCTGGCGGATTTGATGCAGCTATCCCCCTTTAACCCTGAAGCAGTGATAGATCTGGGTGCAGCGGCCCGGCGGGCTGACGTACCGCACGACGGCCTTCGGGGGTTGACGGCACTCTTTTTAGGTTTCAGGATATCGAAACAGGCATCCACGACAAATTGGAGCGCAAAGGAACTGTCCATTAAACAGATAACCTATGCCGCCACCGATGCCTGGGTTGGGCGCGAATTATATTTCAAATTCAAGGATGAACAGCTGCTCTGAAAAATAGGTGTGACCCAAGCCTATGTCTCCAAAGCTTTTTGTGGGGTGGGATTGGTTTTCTTGAAACCTCCAACTCTGATGGTAAAAAGACATCAGCTTCCACAGCTTTAGGTCATTTTTGTATAACCGTCATATTTATTTCTGAAGAATTGAAGGCAGAAAACACACCCAACCCGCCTTCAATATTGGTTAACGGTTCATTTAAATCTCGCGTATCCTGTTCTCTCGATTCATATAAATCTACATATTCACGATTTACACGATAAACCCGTATTTCATGGAGTCCTAGAAACTCAATCAATGGCAGTCTTATTCTATATGACGTATCCTGTATGGGCGGAAAAATTATTTGTCTTCTACGTTCATTAAATCTTGAATTCATTTCAATGGGTATTGGGTTTTGTTCAATATTTTTCAAAACCACATAAAACCAATCATCTTCTAATTCTTTTTCCCAGGTGACAACAACCTCCCGGTTTTCAGATTGGCGCCACGCCCAAAAACTTTCTCTATCACTGAAATTAGGGATTCCCATGACATTTGAATTTAATCCCAAACCGGTCGGTGGCTGTGGAACTGTACTCTCACCTTTAATACTTTGACCTTGCCACTCGATCTCAATGCTAGTTTGATCGCCTGTTTTAATACTCAAGTCATTGGCCAAATATTGATAAAAGCCGCTATCCCCTGATGCCAATTCACATTCAAAACGATCCCCATTTACAATGACTGCTACCTCAGCGTTATTGATAGGTGGAAATTCCGATAAAGAATCTGCGTCCAGCGGCAATGTTCCTGTGAGCTTAATATCGGTAATGGGTTCATTTGCATAAACAAATCCCCAGACAACCACTAGATCCTTGTCTGAAATAAGCGGTGATGATTCAGTGCACCCATTCGCGTAAATCAGGATCAAGGACGCGAGCACAATATTTAAAAAATATTTCATTTTTACCTTAATTTAAAATTCACAAAGATTGTGGGTGTAAACCCAAGCATGTTAACGTCAGAAGCGATGATTGGCGTGACATCCAAGTCATAATCCCGATAACTGATATTTTTATTGTTGAGCATATTATAAAGAGATATGCCTCCTTCGAGAACCCCGTAATCGCTTTCCCATTTTCTGGATATACTAACATCGAGCCTGTTGTATTCTGGGAGCCTAAAACCATTTTTCTCACCCACATGAATATATCCCAAGCTTTGATCATTCAACATAGTTAGAGAGTATTGGTTCATGGGTGCAGTATATGGGTTTCCGGATGCGAACATATATGTTGATGATAAGGTCCAATCCTTTCCAAGTTTATACGATCCAACCAGTTTCAATTCATGGTTTCGATCATGATTTGCATAAAAAGGTTCACCATCATTTAGATTGGGAAATGTATTTATGACTTGCCCCAATGTATAACTTACCCAACCGGTCATTTTCCCCCTTTTTTTCTGGGCCAAAAACTCTAATCCTTTGGCCGTACCTTCGCCAAAGAAAAAGTAATTATTATAGTCAGCATTATCTTTAAATCTCCGGGAGAATTCAACCAAATTCTCGAGTTCTTTGTAATACCCTTCAACTTCAAAAAGGTAATTACCTGTATCATAGGATATACCTAGGAGGGAATGCTCAGCAAAACCCGGTAATAGATTTTCATTTGATGAAAGCCAAAACTCTTCACTCCCCTGTAGAACATTCTCATTTGTTATTGAATTGATAAACTGGTAGTAATGTCCCCAAGCTCCCTTCAATCTCAAATTGGAGAGAAGATTCAACCCAAAAGAAATACGCGGCGCATTATAAAACTTATCTGTCTGGGAAAAATAGGTTGAACGCCATCCCAAAGTAAAATCTAATTTTTCAGTTATTTTCCAATTGTCTTGAATATAGAGTGCCCCGATATCAGACGTTGAAGATATATCCATTATTGAAATTGAATCTCTTACATTTGCTTTGTAATCTGTATTAATTGAATTCAATAATAATCCAAATTCAACATCATTGTTATTCCCAATTGGCAAACGATTATCTAAATGTATGGCATGATCATTAACTGTATTGTATTCATTTTGGGCAAACGCGCCAAATCCTCTTGCGCCACCCTCTGAATTTCCTCCACCAACATTTGTTCCATTTACAGTTAAGTTTCTTTCAAAAATGCTGTTGAACTGTGAACCAGAAAAAAGAAGGTTTGTGTACATAAGATCCCATTGGTGACCCCATTTGAAGCTGGCGCCAATATTTCCCCAATCTGACACATTTTCATCAACACGAGTCTCAAATTCAGTACCACCTCTTGTACGGCCTCCGCCGAATCCACTAAAATCAAGTTCACGTGACTTATCTAAAAAATCCCGGCCGGTATAAAAACTGAGGCTAAAAAGATCTCGACCGGTTGGATTTAATGATAATTTTGAGTTTATATCATAGTAGTAAAAACTGGGTATAACATCTTGTTGAAAGGCACCACCACTGAATCCACCCCGGCCTGGTCCCTGAAAATTTGATTGAGAATTGGGGTTGGCATCAGTCCCGGTTACAAATTTAAAAATATTTCCATATGTGCTACTTTGCAAAATATCAGTGTATGATCTTCTACCCGTTACAATCCAATTTCCAAGACCACCGAAAAGAGGAGTTTGATAACTCATATTTCCTGATAATAAATTTCCACCCAAAGAAAACCCTCTCTCCGTTCCACCTCTTTTACCTGTGAGTTCCAAAACGGATGAAAGACGCCCGCCATATTTGGCAGGAAACCCACCTTTGTATACTTGCACATCCTTGACTGCATCCGCATTGAAGGCACTGAACATACCGAAAAAATGATCCACATGATAAACGGTCATTCCATCAAGAATAACCAAATTTTGATCCGGAGTCCCTCCTCGAACATAAATACCCGATTTCCCATCACCAACACCACTAATCCCAGGAAGTAATTTTAATGAATTAAAGATGTCAACTTCACCTATAGAAGGAAGTGTTTGGATATCCCGAGTCGAAATGGTCATTTGTCCTGGGACTTCACTAGGTTGAAATATTTCATAGGATTCACCGATCACTTCGACTGCTTCTCCTTGCAAGACCCTAGGCGAAATGTGTATGGTAAAGGGCCCATCTTCGATTTGTAACGCTGTTAAGGTTTCCGTTTTCGTTTCATATCCAATATATGTTACCATTAAAGAGATTTTCCCTTTTGGAATTCCGTCTAATGCAAAATAACCATCTGAATTTGTAGTTGTACCCCAAGGTGAATTCTTCACCAATACATTCGCATATGGCATTGCTTCTCCAGATTCTTTATCCAAAACATACCCATTTATATTCATTTTTTCTTTGGGTTGGGAAAGACCAATCGATCCCATTACGACTAAGAATAATACCTTTTTCATTTTTGCATCTTTAATATGTTGGACGCTCAACTAAACAAAAAGTTAAAAATCCACATGTGACAGTGATATATGTGACAACGCCACAATTTCAACATTATGTTTCTCAACCTTAAATCTCAACCGCAACCTGAAAACTGATGGGGGGCGGTCGGGATGAAAAAAGCACCCACATCATGATATAATTTTTTGAGAAATTTTGAAAGCAGCTTGTTCGTTCGTTCAATAAAAAAATTTTAATTTTTTAACCAAGTTGGATTAACCACGTCTAACAGTAAAATATTAAAAGAAATAAAAATTATGAAAAATATTCTAATAGCTTTATCAATAATATTTTTGATATCATGTGATGAAACGACAGTTGAACCTGTTACAAATGAAACCATTATAGATGTAGATCCTAACTTATTTTTGACGGATGGACTTGTAACTAGCATAACTACAGAAACTCAAACCTTATCAAATGGAGAGCAGGCCAGCTGTTATAAAATCATTACTAAAAATAAACCAACCGATCATGAAATGGGACCTTGGTGTCCCATCCATATTCTTGATGATGCTTCATTAGGAGGTATTTGGATGGAGCATGGAGAACTTCACGATGTTGATGGTGCATTTGTAGAAAACATGCATATTTTTTATAATGATAACACCTGGAAGATGTACGATGGTAATGGTAACATATTTGTTACCGATACTGAACAAGAATGTGCAGATGCAGCTAACCCAAATGTTGGCCCTGAATATCAAAACTTTTGTGTAGAGTGTTTACCCTCCTATGTAACTGATGTAACGGCTACCTATTATATTCCAGTAACCCCACAAGCATTAACCGCAGTTTTTACTGATACGACCTTAGATGATTGTGGAGGTCATTATGATGAGATTAGAGGATATCATTACCATGTAGCTGCTGCTGGTTCAAACAGTTTTTTTGGATGTTCTGGGAATAATGCTTTTAAAGGGGCTTATCAGCTAAATGATGAGGGGGGTCCTCCAGGGATGGGTGGTGTTGCGGAAAGAGGTGTAGCGTTTAATGGTGTTCGTTTCGATGCTCCCGCACCAATAGATGCTATACTTGGCGCTTATACTTTAGCCCCTCTTGATGATGCAGGAGGACATATTAATCTGCATGCTGGTTACCATTATCACGCTGCTACAGGAAAAACTAAAAAAATTGGTCAAAGTGATAATCATCCAGCTATGATAGGGTATGCTATGGATGGTTTCGGAATCTATGCGCAACTTGATAGTTCAGGAAATGCGAATTAATCACATATACAAAACCAATTATACAAAAATATCTTTGGGAAAGAACCACCTTGGAAAGCCAATCTTAACTCCCACCCAAAGGGCTAGGATTTAAGCAAGAGCCCCGCTCATTAGCTCTGACTTTTATTTTCTTTTTTTTGTCCTCTAATGATTAATACTTAAACAAAATCCCTAAGTAACTATCTAATTCAGAATCAGTAAATCAGTGCGAAAAATCTTTTTCTATATCATAAGCAGTTTTCTAATACTATTCGGTCAGGAATCTCATAGCAATGATTCTATGGATATCGAACCGCCTAAATTAGATGAGAGCATAATTAACATCGATGGATCTCTAGATGAAATTGAATGGTCTAAAGCTATCTCTCGGTCTGGCTTTACAAGTTATCTGCCTGTAGATGGGCGGCCAGCAGAAGATGATACAGAAATACGTATCTGGTATAGCCCAACAGCTCTATATATTGGTATTGTTGCACAAGAAATTCATGGGGAAGTTCGTTCCACTTTAGCAGACCGGGATAATCTTGAAAATGATGATTATCTCATCCTTTTTCTTGATACATATGATGATAAACGATCCGCATTCGCTTTTGCCGTAAACCCACTGGGACAACAGGGTGATGGGACTATTATGGATCATGCATCAGTGGGACGAAATTCATCGCTGACATTCAGGTTAGACCCTAACCCCGATTATATATTTAGTTCAAAAGGAGTACTAACTGAAGAGGGCTTTACTGTGGAAATTAAAATACCATTTAAAAGCCTTCGCTACCAGCGCGCGGATACACAAAATTGGGGGTTTAATGTTCTCCGTCATGTACAGCACTCCAATTACCGGTCAACTTTGTTTAACACGCAACTTGGGGTTGCCTCTTTTCTTGCGCAAACAGGCAAATTGATCAATATTTCAGGGATCAAGAGAGATAGGGTTTTTGAGATCAATCCAGAGATAAGAGGTTCAATGGCACGCCCAGCAGATTATAAAAACTTTGATTCTGAGACGACGGATCCTGTTGGGTTTAATGTACGCTATGGGTGGTCTTCAAATGTAGGAATTAATGCGACCGTGAATCCAGATTTCTCGCAAATTGAAGCTGATGTAGCTCAAATAAATTATGACCCCCGCCGCGCACTATTTTTTCCTGAAAAACGGCCCTTTTTTCTGGATGGGATTGAACGTTTTCAAACGCCAACCCGGCTGATTTATACCCGCCGAATTGTCAATCCTGTTGCCGCAGGAAAAATCGCAGGAAAATTTGGCGCCAACACCATAGGGTTTATATCGGCAGCGGATAATAGCGGCCCATCACTTTCGGAAATGGATCCTTCTTATGTTAATGCACTGCGATTGAAACGAGATCTTTCTGATCAAAACCATATCGGTTTAGTTTTTACTAACAAAACCCATGATAATTGGTCTAATCGAGTATTTGCTGTGGACGGAAGGTTTGTAGCTAAAGATACTTATACATTTCGTGCTCAAGGCGGTTTTAGTCAAACCAATGATAAAGAGGTGAATGGGGCTTTCGCTCCTATGTGGGATATAGCAGCCAATGCAAGTACTCGAAAATGGTCCAGTTCATTTTCATTTAAAGGTTACCACAGTGACTTTAACCCGGCAGTTGGATTTATCGAGAGAGGAGATTATGTGACAGTTTCAACCGGTCCTACTCGGCGTTTTTATGGAAAGACCGGCACCTTTATAGAAAAACTCAGCTTGTCTTTACGAGTAATGGGAAGTTGGGATTACAATGGATTCATGAATGGAAGTCACCCAGATGATCGGAGGCTTTATCCTTCTTTTGCCCTACAATTTCGTGGCGGATGGCGGCTAACCAACTTTACCTGGATTGAAAAATTTGGTTATCCTGAAAATTTTTTCACCAATTATTATATTAAAACGTCATCTGGGTTTGTGCCTTACCAAGGGACGCCAGAATTGGCCAATTATGGTATTATGTTGGAATTGAGCACGCCCCAGTTGGATCGCATATCAGCAACATTAAAGTATGGATTTGGTCGAGATCCCAATTATGAAGAGTGGGCGCCTGGTAACATTTATCTTGTTGAATCTAAAATTAAATGGAACCCCACAGATCAAATTCGAATGTCATTACGTTATAATCAGCAACAGAATTACCGATCATCCGATGGATCATTGGTATCCGAAAGCCGAACGCCCAGGGTAAAAATAGAATATCAGATCACACCAACGATATTTTTAAGAGGAGTAGTGCAGTATACAGCAAAATTTAGAGATAACCTGAGAGACAATTCACGTACTGAACTACCTATCTACTTCAAGGATTCAGATGGTCAGCACATCCCCGCTCTCAGCGAAACAAGCAATAACATTGAAGCTGATTTTCTTTTCTCTTATCGACCAATGCCCGGCACTTTAATTTTCTTTGGTTATGGATCAGCGTTAACAGAGCCGAACCAATTCCGTTTTAAGTCTATGGCGCGTCAATCGGATGGATTCTTCTTAAAAGTCAGCTACCTTTTTCAGTAATAAATTGGAGCATTATAAAAGAGCCTTCCAGTTCTATCTCTCCACGGGATGTCGGCTCAGAGAGCCAATCATCGGTACTGTTGAAGGGATGTGGCTTGATGTCCCCCCTACCCTGTCCAAGAATCACATTAAACGCAGTATTGAATTAGATGGTGATAAGCTGACGATGCTGAATGAGATTCGGGATAAAGTCTCCAGCCACACCAACGCTGATACTGCTCAGCAGGGTGTTCAGGAAAGCGTGTGATGTGATTGGCGTCAGGAAAGATATCAGCTTCCACAGCCTACGGCACACTTACGCTTGTATCAGGCGG
>ERZ651768.3727-NODE-3727-length-10116-cov-2.874390_pt1 | contig 10116 bp, 8 predicted proteins | sample MGYA00514754_ERZ651768 | MGnify/ENA metagenome assembly ERZ651768 | reverse complement strand
CCAAAGCAAGAACGTGTTTCCAAGATTTAAGAAGACGGGATGATGCTCGCCCAAGAACGGTTTGGATTTCACAAAGCATTTCTGCAGCGGCGAGATTGTCCGCAGAATATAGCAGCACAAGTTCCAATGCGCTTTCCGCTTCTTTTAAATTCCTTTCTGATTTTTCAACCTGCGCTAAAATGAACAAACCTGAAGGATCATTTTCATATTGCTTTAAGCCGATTTCACATACCTTTCTTGCCCGTTTCAGATCATTTTGCCCTAAATAAATATCGGCTAACACTGGATACAAAATCGTATCAAAATGATCCGCAAAATAAAGTTCTAGTTCAATTTGGTTTTGGAGATTCATTTTAACGGCGGTTTTTTCCAACCCAATCTATGATGAAATCAACAGTCTCTTTTACGGGCGTACCAGGACCAAAAAGTTTTCCCACACCTAAATTTTCTAATGCTTTCATTTCTTTTTTAGGAATAATTCCGCCACCAATCAACAACATGTCATTCATCTTATTTTCCTTCATTAAATTCAAGATATTTGGGAAAATGGTCATATGTGCATTATTTAAACTCGACAAAGCAATCACATCCGCATCTTCCTGCAATGCAGCAGATACAATCATTTCTGGAGTTTGACGCAGGCCCAGATATATTACTTCCATACCAGCATCACGATATGCAGCTGCCAACACCTTAATACCACGGTCATGTCCGTCCAAACCGGGCTTGGCCATAACAATTCTGATTTTACGTTCCACAGGTTAGAAAATTAATGACCTTCTTTCTCACTTCATAACCAAGATTAAAATCTGGCATCATCTATGGATTCATAGTCATAAACGGCTTGAATCTATCCCCAACCTTTTTATGGTAATTAACTCTACTCAAAAAGTTCAGTATCTACTGTTCAACACAAAGGTGACGGGGCCATTGTTCACTAGTTCAACATTCATCGTAGCACCAAATTCACCGGATTCAACAGGAATACCTTCTTTTTTCATATTCGATATAAAATATTCATAGAGCCGATATCCTTCTTCGGGCTCTGCGGCTTTGATAAAACTGGGTCGACGACCTTTCCGCGTGTCTCCACAAAGAGTGAACTGACTGACAACTAGGGCAGATCCATTCATATCCTTTATGGATAAATTCATTTTATTCTTCTCATCGTTAAAAATACGGATACCTGAGATTTTATTGACAAGGAAATCTGCATCCGTTTCGGAGTCATTTTGTTCTACACCCAATAAAATCACCAGTCCGTGACCGATCTCCCCAATGACTTTTTCGGCAACAATGACCTGCCCTCGAGAACATCTTTGAATAACGGTAATCATATGTTTTTATCACTTTGAATCCGTTGAAATGGTAGAAACAATAGTTGTGGATATTTGAATGGCTTCCTTTCTATCAATTGAAGATGATATGACTTATTCAACCCAAACATTATCCTTGCCGTATTTCTCACGGAGTTTCCTGATAAATTCTTTTTCGGTCGAAATTTTAATGTTGTGAGCCATCACACGCATATTCTTCAAATGACCGTTATTTGGAAGATGAAATACAAGATAGCATTCACCGGGATAATGACGGGCCATATCCATCAACTCATCAACATCATCTGGACTCGTTGAATTGGTTTTAAACTTTATATTGAGTCGCATGGATAACCGGTCCCGAACCTTATCAATGGGAACGATCTCATCGGCCATAATTTTCAAATCGGAAAAATCGGTATTCTCGGAAGATTTTCCTCGAATAAAAACAACATTGCCTTCTTGAATCAAATTTTCATATGCCTGGAAACAGTCACTAAAAGCGATTACCTCAGCATGACCGCCCAGGCAATCCATATTAAAAAAGGCCATAGGTCGATTCCGGCGATCGAATCTTTTATTGATTTTTGTGATCATTCCACCCAGAATCACTTTATCATTTTTAGAGAGTTCCTGTGCCCCACTAAAATCAACATTGGTGAATTCTTCAAGGTCTTCAGCATGTTCCAACAATGGATGCCCGGAAACGTAAAGACCCAATACTTCCCTCTCCTTGTCCAAAGATTCTTTCTCAATCCATTCTGGGATATTCTGTAAATCAGGCGTCTTAATCAAAGAATCATCAGATTCTCTACCTCCAAACATGTCTACTTGATTACGGTCTTTTTCACTTTGCATCTGCTGACCATAGTGAATAGCACCGTCAATGGCATGAAACTTTTGTGCCCGATTCCCTTCCATAGAATCTAGAGCACCAGACATAATCAGACTCTCTAAAACACGTTTATTCACTTTTTGCTGATCTACCCGGGCACAAAGATCAAAAATAGATTCATATCCTCCCTTCTCCGAGCGTTCTTCAATAATAATTTCCAGTGCCTTGGCACCTACATTTTTTATGGCATTCAGGCCATAAGAAATTTTAGGCCCATCCACGGGGCGGAAATCTTCAAACGACACATTAATATCCGGTGGAGAAACATCAATCCCCATTTTCTTGCATTCATTAATGAGGATAACCACACGATCAATGTTACCCATTTCACTAGTTAGATTTGCACTCATAAATTCTGCTGGATAGTGGGTCTTTAGCCAAGCCGTCTGATAAGCCACATAAGCATATGCCGTGGAATGGCTTTTATTAAAGCCGTATTTGGCAAATTTTTCTATCAAGGTAAATATTTCCTCAGCTTTCAGTTTTGAGATACCTTTTTCACTCGCCCCATCAATAAACTTGATAGAAAGTTTTTGCATGAGAGATTTTATTTTTTTTCCCATGGCACGGCGCATAACGTCAGCTTCAGCCAAAGTGAACCCGGCAATTTCATGAGCAATCTGCATCACCTGCTCCTGGTAAACAATGATCCCATAGGTCTCTTTCAAAATTGGTTCCATTAAGGGATGTGTATAAGCGATCTTCTTTTTTCCATGTTTTCGGGAAATAAAATTATCAATATTGTCCATAGGGCCAGGACGATAAAGGGCATTCATCGCAATTAAGTCCTCTATCATTGTTGGTTTCAATTTTTTTAGAAATTCACGCATACCTGAAGATTCGAACTGGAACACGCCGATTGTATATCCTTTTGAAAAAAGTTCATAGACACTTGAGTCATCCAATGACAATGTATCAATATCTATATCATCACCCTTCTTTTCTATGAGTTTTACGGCTTTATCGATTACGGTAAGATTTCGCAGACCGAGAAAATCCATTTTCAGCAAGCCCAATTCTTCCAAACCTTTCATATCATACTGGCTGGTGACATCATCCGTAGATGATTTATAAAGGGGGACATAATCAGTCAAATCACCGGGAGCTATAACAACTCCAGCCGCATGGATTGACGCATGTCGATGCATGCCTTCAAGGACCTTGGAGTGTTCCATAAGCTCCTTATATTCACCCTCAGCCATCTCCCTTAATTCAGGACTTTTTTCCAACGCGGTATCCAAAGTGATGTTCAATTCATTGGGAATGGCCTTGGCAATCTTATCAACATCACCAAAGGAATAGCCCATAACCCGGCCCACATCCCGAATGACCTGTTTAGCCTTCATTGTTCCGAATGTGATGATTTGAGTGACGGATTTCTCTCCATATTGCTCTTTGATATAATCAATTACTTCACCCCTGCGTTCGATACAGAAATCGATATCTATATCTGGCATACTGATTCGATCCGGATTCAAGAATCTTTCAAACAACAGATCATGATTTAGCGGGTCAATGTTAGTGATGCCAAGAGAATAAGAAACAATACTACCGGCAGCAGAGCCGCGACCGGGACCCACGGGTATTTTTATTTTTTTGGCATAGCGTACAAAATCAGCAGTGATTAAAAAATAACCTGCAAATCCCATATTCTTGATTACGGTCAATTCGTGATTAATCCGTTTTTCAATTTCTGGGGATATTTCACCATATCTTTCCGCAGCACCAGTTTGAGTTAAAGATTTTAAATATTCATCCGGATCGTTGGACGATACATCTTCAGGAATAGGAAACTTAGGAAGATGATATTCACCAATGGGCAACTCCAAATCTATGCTATCGGCAATTCTGCGAGTATTCTCAATGGCTTCTGGAAAATCCTTGAACATCTCATACATCTCATCTTGGGACTTGAAGTAGAATTCCGGTGTTGAATACCGCATTCGATTAGGATCGTTCCTCTCCTTGCCAATACCCAGACAAATATGTATATCATGCGCTTCCCAATGTTCTTTTCGGGCATAGTGAGCGTCATTGGTGCAAACAAGTGGCAATCCAAGATCCTGAGACAATTTTTTCATATTCTTGATGTTCGCTTCTTCCTCTGGGATACCATGGTTTTGGATCTCCAGGTAGAACCTTTCCGGGAAAATTTCAGCATAGCGGAGAGCAGCTTCCTTTGCTCCCTCGTAATCGCCTTGGAGCATTTTTTCTGGAATTTCGCCCTTTAAACATGCCGACATACAAATAAGACCTTCACTATATTGGCGAAGAAGTTCCAGATCCATCCGGGGACGATAATAAAAACCCTCCAGATAACCGGCTGTGACCAGTTTCATGAGATTCTTATATCCGGTATAATTTTGAGCAAGTAGAATGAGATGATTGTTCCCCCAACCGCCTTCCGCCCTTGCCTGTTTATCAAAACGGCTTCCAACGGCCACATAGGCTTCACAACCAATGATCGGCTTGATACCGGCTTTTTTAGCCTTTTGATAATAGGGCACTACACTAAACATATTTCCATGCTCCGTAAGTGCTACTGAATCCATCTTTAGGTCATCAACGGTATTAACCAATTGATCTATACGCTGAGCACCATCGAGCAGACTATAGTCGGAATGGTTATGTAAATGTACAAATTCAGACGTCATTTTATTGTCCCTGCGTATATAGCAATCAGACCAATTAAGGTGCTAAATTTTAAGAGTCGGGCCCCATAAATGGCCGATGAAATTCCCGGATTTTTCATCAAAGAAACTACAACAACACCTAAAGGAATCTCAACGCCGAGAATCAATAAAATTCCATACCAAATTCCATAATAATCAGTAAAAAATGGAATGAACGATCCAAAACCAACACAAGCGGAAAATACAACAGTCAAAAAAATAGATTTTTCTATTCCAGCGTAAACAGGAAAGGTTTTCAGTCCGACAGCCGTGTCTCCATCCATATCAGCGATATCCTTTACCAATTCTCGAACCAGCGTTAACCCAAATGCCAATAGGGCAGGAACAGACATGGGTTCCATATTCTCAAATGCTGCACCGCAAAATAGAAATGATAATCCCAGGATAAAAGCTATTGTCACATTTCCCAAAAGAGGAATCCCTTTAATGGATTTACTATAAAATACCATAAGAGGCATGGCAATCGTGATACCAATCACCTTTGCATCTTGTGTGAGTTCCAGGCAGAACACACTGCCTATGAAAAAAAGCAATATTGATAGAAAAAAGGCTGTGTCTTTTTTCACATAACCCTTTGGTAGTGGGCGCATGGGACGATTGACAAGGTCAATCTTGTAATCCACCACATCATTCAGTGCATTGGCGGCCCCGGTAAAACACATAACCACTGTTACCACAATGATTACGGTATTGGTTTCTGTAAGCATCCCCAGAATGCCGGATGCGAGGACCATTGCAAGTCCACTGGTAAAAACATTTAGCGGACGAATAAGACGAATATGGTGATACAAGGACTTCATTTTTTTATAAAAACCATCTCTTCCTTATAAAGGATGGGAATCGGAAGTAGTTTAAAAATAAAGAAAATTTATGAAACTTGAACAATCAAAACCCTATCGTCCCCATTATAATCTTTTATCAATTCTACCTCGGAATATCCGGATTCAATAAAAATGGATTTCACTTTTTTTGGATGTCCTCCCAATCCTACTTCCAGGATAATCCAGCCGTTCTGCTTTATGCAGTTCCGACTCATTTCCGAAAATCGTCGATAGAAAGTCAATCCATCATTTTGATCTGTTAGAGCATTGGATGGCTCAAAATCTTTCACATCCTTCATAAGTTCATCCATTTCATCCAACGGTACATAAGGGGGATTGGAGACCAAGAGATCAAATTCTCCCGTCGGGATTTGCTCTAAAATATTCAATTCTTCAAAGGACACATTCTGCGTAGCGAGTTTTTTTTTGTTATCATTGGCAACATTTAGTGCGCTTGGAGAAATATCAATCCCTAATATAGTAGAATCGGGAATCTCCAAACCCAATGTCGATGCAATACAGCCGGAACCGGTTCCCACATCTAAAATGGACGGCGAAACTATTCCTTTTACTTTTTCTAAAACAGTATCTACGAGTCGTTCGGTTTCCGGCCGAGGAATCATCACATGTTCATTGACCAAGAATCTTCGTCCATAAAAATCACAGGAACCAGTAATATATTGTAATGGCTCATGTTTTAATCTTCTTTTAACCCAGCTGCGAATAACATACAACTGTGATTTTGAAAGGGACTCTTCAAACCGGAGATATACATCCATACGATCACATTTTAATACATTTCTAAGCAACCATTCAATTTCCATCCGAGGGTTCTCAAATCCTTTTTCTTTAAAATAGGATTCCGCCCAATTAATGAGATCAATAACGCGCCAAGCCTTAGGCATGGCAAAAAATCAAAGGCAAAGATAAAGTAATAAAGAATGAAACGGACATTATTCCATTTCAGCAGCCAGCAGTTCCTGCTGTTCGGCGATCTTCAGCTGCTCAATGATTTCCGTAATATCTCCATCCAATATTTCGTTTAATCTATAGGTGGTAAAATTTATTCGGTGGTCCGTTACGCGACCTTGGGGGAAATTATATGTCCGAATTTTTGCGGAGCGGTCACCTGTGGATACCAAACTTTTTCGTTCTGCGGCACGTTCTGCAGCCACTTTTTCCTGCTCTGCCGCCAACATTCTAGATTTCAACACTTTTAAGGCTGCTGCACGATTTTTGTGTTGGGATGATTCATCCTGACATGTGACGACTAATCCTGTTGGAATATGGGTAATACGGATCGCAGACTCGGTTTTGTTCACATGCTGCCCTCCGGCACCACTAGCTCGGTAAGTGTCAATTTTAAGATCACCTTCGTTGACTTTTATGTCCACATCTTCCGCTTCAGGCAACACAGCCACTGTGGCTGCGGATGTATGCACTCGACCACTGGTTTCCGTTTTCGGGACTCGCTGAACACGATGGACGCCACTTTCATATTTTAGCATCCCAAATCCACCCGATCCCTGGATGGAAATGATGGCTTCCTTCATCCCTCCTATTCCAGTATCGGACGAATCTATGATTTTAAATGTCCAATTGTTTCGCTCCGCATAACGCGTATAAACTCTATAAAGATCCGCCGCAAACAGTGCCGCTTCTTCACCACCGGTTCCTGCACGAATTTCAAGTATGAGATTTTTATTATCATTGGGGTCTTTAGGCAGCAAAAGCACTTTGAGTTCCTCTTCCAATTGATCTTTCCGTTTTTCCAATGCAACTAATTCTTCTTGCGCGATTTCCCGTAATTCTTCATCATCGCCTTCCAGCATTTCCTTGATATCGGCAATCTGATCTAAAATGGATATATATTCTTTTCCCACAATCACAATTTTTTCCATAGCGCTGTGTTCTTTTGCGATGGGAGTCAATTTTTCCTGATCGCCATAGATTGTGGGATCCGCCATTTGCTCTGCTAAATAGGCATGTTTTTCAATGATGGCTTGGAGTTTATTTCTCATCCAATGGCCTCTGCGGTGTATTCCGTACCAACCATGTCTTCATAGCAATCGCCAAAAGCTTCTTTTAATGCAGTTATCCCTACTTCAATCATATCATCTTTTGGTTGTTTTGTTGTAATATTTTGAAGCCAAAGGCCCGGTTGCTTAAGTATGATAAAAAAGTATGAGCCACTTTTTACTGAAAGTTTTATGATTTCATATCCCACCCCCGAAACAAGTGGAATCATTGGCAGGTGGAAAAGTAACCGTATTGGGAGTGAAATTATTCCTAGAAAATAGATGACAACCGTATCTACCAATGCAAAAATAAGAATAGCAGATAACAGGACGATAAACAAAAAACTTGTACCGCATCTGGGATGTTGAGTTGGAAATGACTGGGCATTTTCTATATTTATTTCCTTTCCTGATTCGAAATTATAAACCACACGATGCTCCGCACCATGATATTGAAATAAGCGTCGAACATCTTTCATAAGAGAGATCGCCAATAAATAAATCACAAAAAAGAAGATCCGAAATATGCCTGATGCCAAATTGAACCAAAGCGCTTCCTTTTCAATATTCATAAATTTTGTAGTAAGCCACATGGGTGCTATCATAAAAAGTGTTATGGCGAGTCCAATCGCAAATAAAGTGGAAAAGATTTCGGCGATCTTGCTCTGCCCCTTTTCGTCCGGCATTGCAATGTCTGCCGACCATTGCAATGTCGCAAAACCCATTTTCATAGCTTCAAACAAAGATGCCATACCCCGTAAAATAGGTCTATTCCAAACTTTAGAAGATTCAGTGATGGATTTAAATTCCTTTTTCTGGATTTGGACCTGACCTTTTGGATCCCGGACAGCCGTGGCATAAGCGCCAGGAACACGCATCATCACACCCTCAATAACAGCTTGTCCGCCTACGAGAATAGATGGTTTCATGGACAATAATAAAAGTGATTTTTTCATTTTATAATAAAAAAATGACTCTGCGCTTGGGCATGAACCGATTACAGAGCCATTTAGTAATAATGTAGTTACTTACGACCGTATTTACGATTGAATTTTTCTATACGACCCGCTGTGTCCACCAAGTTTTGTTGGCCGGTAAAAAAGGGATGTGATTTATTTGATATTTCAATCTTGCAAAGAGGATATTCATTCCCATCGTCCCAGACGATTGTCTCTTTCGTTTCAACCGTGGATCGCGTAAGGAACGAATAATCACATGAAGTATCCTTGAAGACCACCAATCGGTAATTATCCGGATGAATTCCTTTTTTCATGATTCACTCCTAATTAATTTTCTCAAGAGCGGCTTTAACCCGCTCCATACCTTTTTGAATTGTTTTCGTGTCGGTTGCATACGAAAATCGAATATGACCCGGGGCTCCAAATCCATCACCCGGTACGGTAACAACCTGTGCACAGCCTAAAATATAATCAGAAATATCAAAAGTATCTTTTAGTATTTCACCATTGACGTTCCTGCCGAGATAGGCCGAAAAATCAGGAAAAGCATAAAATGCGCCACCCGGAGTTTCGCAGGTCACATCGAGCAAATCATTCAATAATTGTACAATCAAGTCCCGTCTCTCCAAAAATGCAAGACGCATTTCCTCCACGCAGGATTGATCCCCATTCAGTGCTTCAATTCCAGCTCTCTGTCCAATGGAATTAGCACAGGATGTAGATTGCCCTTGAATCTTAGCCATCGCTTTAATGATCCCTTTTGGCCCAGCTGCATAACCGATTCGCCAGCCGGTCATTGCATAAGTTTTTGATAAACTTAAACAGGTTATAACATTAGCCCCGATCTGGTGTTCTCGATTCAATTTTTCCGTACTGATAAATTTTCCGTCATATACCAATCTCTCATAACATTCATCCGAGATGAGAACCCAGTTGTTTTCCTTGGCAAGGTGAAGAAGTCGAAGAATGGATTCCTTGCTCCAGACTCCACCCGTGGGGTTGGAAGGTGAATTTAGAATTACACCTTTCGTGCGTGTGGTTGTCTTGCGATTTAAATCTTCAAAATCGGGTTCATAGTTTTTCTCGGATAAAGTATCAACCAAAATCGGTTCTGCATCCGCTAGGCGGACAAACTCCGGGAACGAAACCCAATACGGTTTAAAAACAAGGACCTCATCTTCTACTTGAAAAAGTGCTTGGCACACATTGTATAGACTCTGCTTTTCCCCATTGGACACAAGGATCTCCGAAGGGTCATAATCAATGCCGTTTTCCTGACTTAATTTTGCACAAATGGCTTTCCTGAATTCAATCATACCGGGGCCAGCAGTATATTTTGTGAAGCCATCATCCATCGCTTTTTGACCCGCAGAAATGATGTGATCTGGAGTATTGAAATCCGGCTCGCCTACAG
>ERZ651768.3726-NODE-3726-length-10117-cov-3.060657_pt1 | contig 10117 bp, 8 predicted proteins | sample MGYA00514754_ERZ651768 | MGnify/ENA metagenome assembly ERZ651768 | reverse complement strand
AGCCCGCATTCCTCGTTGCGGCCCAGCCACATGGAGGCCAGGCGGTGGGCGCAGAATTCGGCAATCAGCCCGATCCGTCCTTTGGTGTCCCGGAAGGCAACCAATTCCTCGCCCATCAGCTTGACTCGTACAGGAGGGCAGTCAGGCTCAGGAATCTCGAAGGACAATAGGGCCGGTATCCAATATCTTCGTAGGGTGTCACCCATGGGTGTACCCGGACCGATACCCGTCAACAGGTCGTTCTGCTCTCTACTCAGCATCACTCTCCTCCTGGTTCGGAAGACGTTAGGAATCAAGGCGTCCGCTTATCGGCCCCAGTAAATCATAGAGCCGCCGTAGGGTCAAGAATATTCGGCCTCACGCGAGAACCAATTTGAAACATATCCTGCGGAACTGATGGTCCGATCGGGTTGCCTGAAGGCCCACGCCGGTGAGAGACTAGCTTCATGGCGCTCGACACACCCGCATTAGACGCGCCGGCTCTCCCTCCGCCGGTTCATGGCATAAACCGCATCCTGCCCTCATCCATGAGGTACGGACATTTCCGGTTCTACTGGCTGGGACTGCTGGTAGGAGTAACCGGCCATCAAATGCTGCTCAACTTCACCCTAGGATGGTTGATGTTCCAACTGACCGGGGAGGAGCGGGACCTGGCGTTTTTGGGCATCGCCATCGCCCTGCCAGCGATATGCCTCAACGTCGTGGGCGGTACTCTAGCCGACCGGCTAGAGCCCAAGTATATGGTAGCCGCGGCCCAGTCCACTTCAGCGACGGTGGTAGTAGGTCTGGCCTTTCTGGTGATGACAGGCCGGATCGAGGTGTGGCACCTGCTGGTGGCTGCAATCACAATCGGCGCATTGCAGGCCTTCGATCAACCCAGCCGGGCAAGCTTGTTCCCCCGCCTGGTGGAAAGGGAGCATATCGTCAATGCCGTGGCCATGTCCGAGTTGGTTTGGAACGCCGTCCGGATATTGGGGCCAACTTTGGCCGGAGTGCTGATCGACCAAGTGAGCATCCAGGCGTCCATGTTGTTCAGCGCCGGGACCTTCTACATCATGGGGACGGTGATGGCCTTCCTCCGGCTGCGGCCCCGCTCACCGGCCACCGGAAATGTACTGAAGCAGCTACGTGAGGGCTTGCGTTATATCAAGAAGCACGAACTCTTCTCACTCATAATGCTGTTGACCTTCTGCAACAGCATGTTCGGAATGACCTACATCCACCTGATGCCGTCTTTCGCCAAAGAGGTCTTGGAAGTGGGGGCCGACAAGATTGGCGTGCTGCTGGGGGCATCCGGGGGAGGGGCCATCCTCGGCACGGTCACTATCGCCAACTTGCGCGGTCATCACCCCAAGGGCCTGATGATTCTTGGCGCGGCGATAGTGTATGGAACAGCTTTGTTGCTGTTCGCGGCAGCGACGGCCCAGGGTTGGTATTGGCCGAGCATGGGAATACTGTTCATCGTCGGAATGGCCAACTCCACCTACCTTGTCGGTGGAATGGGCACCATCCAGCACCTGGTTCCCGACCGGCTTCGAGGCCGGGTGATGGGGGTCTTCGCCATAACCTGGAGTCTTGGCCCCTTCGGCATGGTCCAAGGCGGATTCATCGCCCAGTATTACGGTGCGCCTGTGGCAGTGGCGGTAGGTGGCGGAATCATCGTCATAGTCGCGATATTCATCTTACTGCGCAGCTCCAATATGCGGAAGATGCGGGCCGAGATGCCGGAGGATTTTCAAGCCGCCTACGCCGAATGACCTTTCCCGGCCTACTGTTCCAACATGCAACTGGTAGCTAATGACTCAAGATCGACAACCGGGGGCCTACGGCCATATTCTCTTGCCGGTCCGGGGTTACAAGAACGTCATTGATGCCGGATACACAAAACGCTAAATCCTCACCCAAGGAAGTGTGTAAATGGAAAACATAGGGCGCAAGATGGTGGAGATCGCCGAGAATACCGTACCTTCCGTGACAGCCAGAGAAGTCTACGAGAAGAAGGAAGCGGGCGAGCCCATGATCATCCTGGACATCCGCGAGCCCGACGAATGGGAGAAGGGTGTAATCGAAGGCGCAGTACTGCTATCCAGAGGGCGCCTAGAGGGGAGATTGGAAGAAATGGTCCCCGACAAGGACGCTTACATCGTAACGCATTGAATGGGCACCGGAAGAGCTGCCCTGTCAGGGCAGACACTGAAGTCCATGGGCTACACCAACGTGGTCTACATGGCTCCCGGATTCAATGGCTGGAAAGATGAGAACCTTCCCTTTGTAACACCTAGTTAAGAAGGGACTCAACACTACATCCGCGAAGGGCCAGGTTCTTCTACAAGCTCAGGACGAACGAGCGGGATTAGCTTCTCCCGTTCGTGGTGAGGCTAGTATTTCCCGTTCGTGGTGAGCCTGTCGAACCACCTGCTCCGCTGGTCCTCACCTCTCGCTAGATCCGGTCAGCCACCTGCGCCACAACCGAAATCACGGTGGCGACTGTCCCGTCAACCCGTCAACGATTCTCCGCAACTCCCTATGAGATAATTAATATCGTCATGGGCATTAGACGGAATCGTCACTCAACGGCTACTTGGCAGAGATGGCTGGTGCTCATCGGCGTGTGCTTCGCCGTAGCAGCCTGTAGCGGAGAGCCCACGACGACTCCGGAACCAATCCCCACCGTTTTGGTCCTCCCAAATGTTGCAGCCGGCGAGCCAATCTTTAGCTCGGACTCCGGTCCCACGTTCTTCTTCCCCAAACAAAGGCCAGTGGAAGGCGAAGGTGTGGTCATGGAGGCAGAACTCTTCGGCGAATTAACGGTGCTAAATCGTTGTCTTCGCGTCAACAGCTTTAGTAGATCTAACACCAGCTATCTGCTCGTGTGGCCGCCTGACTTCAGGCGGGGCACCGAAAGATTTGGGACCCAGGTCCTCAACGGGGGCCGTAAGGTAGCAGCTCGGGTGGGAGAAGAGGTGTTCATGGGTGGGGGTGAAGTAAGGTACGCACACCGACTGGACGAATACGTGCAGCGGCAACTGCCTGCGGACTGTACCGGGCCTTACTGGATCGGTCGGCGATATAATCAGTTCAGCTAAGTCTTTACAATTATTCGATTCCAAAATTTACTTGATTCTATAGGCACCTCCCGTAGGGGAAAGGGTGAATATGTTGGCTGCGGCCAACGTCGAGTTAGTGCTTTACGAGGGCTGTCTTCGCATGGGTCTGCCGACGTTCATTTAATCAAATGGCCGCCAGGGTTCAGTCTGGCAAGTGAAGACGATGGGGTCCAGATACTCAATGAGACCGGTCTGATGGTGGCCTGCGTCGGCGAAAAGGTAAGTATGAGCGGAGGGCAACTAAGGTCTTTCCGCCATACCGGAGACTACGTGCTTCGCCACCTGCCCGCCAGTTGTTCGGGATCTTATTGGATTGTAGGATAAGTTTTCACCGGGCCGCCTCGAGACAACCCCTACAAACTCTCCAGCGAATAAGACTCAAGCTGCCAGGGGCTCCCTCGAACCCTTGGATCAGCAATCGTGACCGACCGTCAGCGGACGGTCTGATTTCCTAGATCCAGAACCTTTTCAGCCATGTCCGCATAGAGTTTCCATGCGTCCTCGGGCTTTCTTAACGCCTCGGGGTCGTCCAGATAGGTGTCCAGCAGGACGTAGTCACATCCCAAACTTTCAAGCTCCGCCATGTCCTGGTGAATCTGATCAAGGCTCCCCTCACCCACTACCCGCCCGTCCGGAGCCGGCGAGTTGGTAACGTGCAGCTTTATTCTGGGGCACAGGGCGGGCACAGGACGCCCTTCTTCGGCGGCGATTTGCTGAAGCCGCGGAATGCCCGTGTTCTTGAACCAATCCATCGTCATTCGGATGGGATGCCAGGCGTCGCCGTAGCGAACGGCTCGGCGCAGGGCGGCATCGCTAGGCCCGCCTACCCAGATCGGGATATGGGGTTTGCGCAGAGGCCGAGGCGCAGTGTCCACGTCCTTAAACAACACATACCTGCCTTCGTAGGACGCAAAATCCTGAGTCCAAAGCAATTTGATTGCTTCCAGGTACTCGTTGGTGATGGCTCCTCTCCTCTTGTACGACACTCCCAACCCAGCGAATTCTTCCTGTGCCCAACCGATACCCACCCCCAGAATGACCCTCCCACCGCTGAACTGATCGATGTTGGCGAAGGCCTTGGCAATCTCCAACGCACTACGGTAGGGCACAATCAACACTGTGGTCCCAATCTCTATGGTAGTAGTGATTCCGGCGAGCCATGCCAGGGTGGAAACCGGTTCGTAAAACGGGGCCGGATAGCGCCCCTGAACATCCGGAGTTATGCCGATATGGTCGGAAGTCATCAGCAGATGGTAGCCCAGGGCTTCGGTGAGTTGCGCCCAGCGCTTGATGGAATCGGGGCTGGCGCCCGGACCAAAATTCATAAGGTTCACGCCGACTTTCATTTCAAACTCCCTTACTTAATTCAATTATTTAGCCACAGAGTCACGGAGTCACGGAGTCACAGAGACCACGGAGTCTTAAAAATATTCGAATTCTCTGAGCCCTCTGTGTCTCTGTGGCAACCCCGCCGCCATCGTCTTGCGCCAACAGTTCCCCAAGCGCATACTGGGCGATGTTCCAAATCTCTTCCTACAGAGGTATTCTCATGGAAAAAGCGGACATTCCATTTCTCACCGTTGTTCAACTGTCCGAGCTTATCAAGAATCGGACGGTATCACCAGTGGATGCGGTGGAAGCTTACCTGGACCGCATCGATAGCCTGAACGGCAAGTTGTACGCCTACCTGACCGTCTGCCGCGACGAAGCGATGCAGGCTGCCAAGGAGTCGGAGCAAGCTTTAGACCGGGGCGAATACAAGGGTCCCATGCACGGCATTCCATTCGCGGTTAAGGACCAGATCAACACCGCAGGCATCCGCACCACCACCGGCACGCCCATCTTCAATGACTTCGTGCCCGATTCAGATGCCACCGTGATGACCAACCTGAAATCGGCGGGCGCTATCCTGCTGGGCAAGCTGAACATGACCGAGTTCGGCACCACCAGCTTCTCCCACGCGTTCGAGACCGTCCGCAACCCCTGGGATACAACCCGGTTCACCGGAGGGTCCAGCAGCGGCTGCGGCGCCGCGACCGCTGCGTTCTTGTGCGCCACGTCCTTGGGCGAAGATACCGGTGGGTCCGTTAGGAATCCCGCCTCATTCTGTGGCTTGGTCGGACTACGCCCCACCTGGGGCCGGGTCAGCCGGCATGGGTTGAGGCCGGGGATGTGGTCGATGGACACCGTCGGCCCCATATCCAGGACCGTGGAAGACTGCGCCTTGACCCTCCAGGCCATCGCTGGCCGCGACCCCAACGACGCTTACACATCCGACGAGCCCGTGCCCGACTACCGTAGCGCATTGAACCCAGACGTGCGGGGCAAAAAGATTGGAATCCTGAAAGAGCTATTGCACACCGACCTGGTGGACCCCGAGGTCCGCGACGCCGTGTCCCGCGCTGCCAATTCTTTGGCGGAACTGGGGGCAGAGATCGAAGAGGTATCCATTCCCCTCGCCATTCACGGCAACACCATCTCCACGATCCTGCGGATAGAAGCCCCCACCAACTATAGAGACATCATTCAGAACCGGGTAACAGAGATAGAGCACGACAACCGCATCGCCTACCTGACCTGGAGTATCACCCCGGCGATGGCCTACTACAAAGGGTTGAAACTGCGGGCTCTGCTGCGCCAGAATGTTCTGGAAGCCCTAACCGGTGTGGACGTGCTGTTGATGCCTACCCAGGGAACGGCCGCTCCCAAGATTGAGCCGGACCCAATCATCGATTCCAGAGAGAAAACAGGCCGGAACCGGACCAGCTTGACCACGACGTTCAGCTTGGCCAGTTCCCCAGCCATCAGCATCAACTGCGGATTCACCTCGGATAATCTCCCCATCGGTCTACAGATCGGCGGCAAACCCTTCGACGAGCAGACCATCCTCAACGTGGCCTACGCATTTGAGCAGAACAACTCCGATTGGCACAACCGCCGCCCTCCGATCGGATAGATCCGCCTGCGGATATTTGACCTGAACACCGTTCGTCCTGAGCCTGTCGAAGGACCGCTGGGGACAAACCTGACTAGAACAAGGAGGAACCAGGGTGCCGAAAGCCGAGTACGAGTTTTTCAACCACGAAAATGTTGACTGGACCCCGGTAGAAGCCGGGTCCGGCGCCGCCGCCGAGGGGATGGTGGAGAAGATACTGAACTGGGACGAAGAGGCCGGGGTTTCCACCAGGATGCTGAAGTTCCCCCCCGGCATCGAGACCTCCGAAGTAATCTTCCACGACTTCTGGGAAGAGGTGTTCATCCTGGAGGGCGAGCTACACGACAAGTCGATAAATACCACCTTCACCGGTGGGATGTACGCTTGCCGTCCTCCCGGCATGCCCCACGGCCCCTACCTATCGCCAATAGGCTGCACCACTTTTGAGGTGCGCTACTACCGCAAATAACCCAACCCGCTGGAGGTTCGCCCCATGGCCAGCTTGGCCGTCATCAACATAGGCACAATAGCTTCGGGAGACCTGGATCAGCCCTTGCTGCGGGGCGACTGCGTGCTGGTGGAGGATGGCAAGATTAGCGCCATCGGCGGGGCGGACCAACTGAACGCCAACTCCGCCGACACCGTCATCGACGCCAACGGCGCCACTGTCCTGCCCGGTCTTATAGACTCCCACTTCCATGTCGCCATCGGGGATTACCAGCCCCGGCAGAAAGTTGTGGACTTCATCGACAGCTACACCCATGGCGGCGTCACCAGCATGATTTCGGCAGGGGAGATACACACGCCAGGACGGCCCAACGACGCTGCGGGTGTGAAAGCCCTGGCAATCCTCGCCCAACGTTCCTACTCCAACCTGCATCCCAACGGAGCCAAGGTTCACGCCGGAGCGGTAGTGCTGGAGCCGACCCTTCAAGAGAAGGACTTTGAAGAGCTAGCGGCTGAAGGTATCTGGCTGGCCAAGTTCGGTTTCGGGGATTACAGCGACCCCTATGACGGTGAGGCGCAAATCAGGTGGGCCCAGAAGAACGGCATCAAAGTCATGTGCCACAGCGGCGGCGCGTCTATTCCCGGCAGCACCGCCATCTCGGCGACGCACTTGCTACGGCTGAAGCCGGACATATGCGGCCACGTCAACGGCGGGCCCACATCTTTGGATAACGACGGCCTTCGCCGCCTGGTGTCAGAAACGGACCTCTATCTTCAATTGGTACAGGCCGGAAACCTTCGCTCGTCCCTGTTCATCCTAGGCCTGGCTCAAGAACACGATGGGATGGGCAGAGTGGTTGTCGGCAGCGACACGCCGACGGGGACTGGGATGATGCCTCTTGGCGTGGTCAAAACAGTCACCGAACTGTCCTCTTTGGGAAGGCTCCCGGCGGCCACCGCTTTGTGTTTAGCCACCGGCAACAACGCGAAGGCATGGGGACTTAACTCGGGAATCATCGCCCCCGGCAGAGACGCCGACCTGCTCATCGCCGACGCCCCCAACGGTTCAACGTGCGACAACATGTTTTCCGCCATGGAGAACGGCGACGTGCCCGGAATCGGGGTAGTAATCATAGACAGCGTAATCCGGGTCTTCCGAAGCCGCAACTCCCCACCACCGGCCAAGGTCCCCCAAATACTTAAACAACCGACACCGTCATTGCCCTGCTTCTAGTCCGACATCCGGGTAGACGCACCACCGAGACACAGAGAACACGGAGTTTTTTTTATATCTTCTCTGTGCCTCTGTGGTTATCGTAGTCAGCCCCAGCTTAAATCGATGGCCGTTGCTCGAACCACCGGGCTTCTTGCTGATAGGCGTAGGCGGCGCGGATGACTCCGGGTTCGTCGAAGGGCTTGCCGGCTATCTGCATCCCCACGGGTAATCCAGACGCAGTGAAGCCGCAGGGGACTGAGATGGCCGGGAGACCGGTCAGGTTGAAAGGGGCGGTGAAGCTGCGGCCTGTAATATTGCTAGTCGCGTCGTAACCCTCGAAGGCCGCCGCCGGTTGAGTCATTGTAGGCGTGATCAGAACGTCCACCTTCTGCAAAACCCCGTGCTGGCGGATCGCGGGCGGCACGCCCACCCGAATGTGAAGATCGGACGCTCCCTCCTTCACCACAAGGTGCAACAAGTCTGACATTACATAGGACATATCTATTTCAACTAAAAATCAATTCTCGTCACCCACGGTGACACGCAACACTTCATTCGCCGTGGTCATGCCGGCGACCGCCTTTCGGGCACCGTCCTCGCGCAGGGTGCGCATGCCCACCTCGCGGGCACGCCCGCGCAAATCCGTGGTCGTGACCTTGTTTACGATCATCTTCCGGCTTTCATCATCCACGACGAACACTTCAAACAAGCCAAACCGCCCCTTGTACCCGGTGCCGTTGCACTTGTCACAGCCTTTCCCGGCCAGGAAATTGGGATCCTTTATGTTGTCCGGATCGAGGCCAAGCGCCAGGAGCTCACTCTTCTCCGGTTCGGTCGGCGCTTCGCATTTCGGGCAAACCTTCCGAACCAGGCGCTGCGCCATGAGACACCGCGTGGCAGAGGCGATCAGGAAAGGCTTCACGCCGATATCCGTCAATCGGGTCACTGCGGAAGGCGCGTCGTTGGTGTGGAGTGTGGAGAAAACCAAATGGCCGGTCAACGAAGCATTAATGGCAATGGACGCCGTCTCGTAATCACGAATCTCACCCAGCATCACCACGTTTGGCGCCTGACGCAGCATCGCCCTGAGGGCGTTGGCGAATGTCAAATCCACCGCTGTGTTCACCTGCACCTGGTTGATTCCCTCGAGCAGATACTCGACCGGATCCTCCACGGTGATGATTTTTCGATCCGGCTTGTTGATGTAGTTCAGGCAGGAGTAAAGAGTGGTGGTTTTCCCCGAACCAGTCGGGCCGGTCACCAGCAGGATGCCGTCGGGCAACTGGATCAACTTCTCGAATGTCTGCTGGTCATCCGCCAAAAAACCCAGCTGGCCAAGGCCAAGCTTCAACCCCTCCTTGTCCAACAACCGCATGACGATGCTCTCGCCGTGCGTCGTCGGGAGGCAATTGACACGCAAGTCAATCGATTTGCCGCCGACGTTGGCCTGGATACGGCCGTCCTGCGGAACGCGTTTCTCGGCAATGTCCATCTCGGACATAATCTTCAAACGACTGATCACCGAGGCCTGCAACCGCCTTGGCGGCGATTTCTGCTCATGGCAAACCCCGTCAATCCTGTAACGCATCCGAAACCGCGCAGCCAGTGGCTCGAGATGAATGTCCGACGCGCCCATACGGAACGCCTCCACAATCATGGTGTTCACCAGCTTGATGATCGGGGTGTCCGCATCGACGGCATCCCCATCCTCCTCCACACTCACTTCCCCAAGCGTGCTGATCTGCACGTCCCCCTCGGTGATGTCCTGAATCAGTTTGCTGACGCTGTCATCCTTGGCCGCCCCGTAATACTGCTTGAGGGCATCCTCAATCTCATCCTCATCGGCAACACTGATCTTCACCTCCTTGTTGAGCGCTTGGCCAAGCGCGTCGATCGCATCAAGGTCGGAGGGGTCGGACATCGCCACCGTGACGCTCAAGTCGTCATGATACAACGGCACCACCTTGTACTGGTGCGCCACGGATCGGGGAACCGAGGAGATCACGTCGTCCTCAATCGTCTGCTCAGCAATCTCCACAAACTCCACGCCTAATTGCGCCGCCTTGGCCTGGGACACCTGGATCGCCATGACCACGCCCTTGGTGATGAGCGTGTCCACAACCCCCTCCCCGCTCGACATGGCCTCGTCCTCGGCGAGCGCACGCTCCTCGTCCGTCACCACCCCCATCTCGGTCAGTGTTTCCAGTAAATAGTCGTCTCGTGCAGACACAGTCTTAAATCAAACAGCCATCAACCCCAAAAGCGCGGAGCAGCTTATCCTCATCATGAGCAAAGTAAAAGCAGACAAAAATAACTTCAGTCGGGCCGCATGCGCTATGAAAAGGGCGCAAATGGCTAACCGAAGCTCCCCAGCCAGCCAAGTTTTATTTCATTTTTCTTTACCGCCGCCGT
>ERZ651768.3725-NODE-3725-length-10118-cov-5.059855_pt1 | contig 10118 bp, 7 predicted proteins | sample MGYA00514754_ERZ651768 | MGnify/ENA metagenome assembly ERZ651768 | reverse complement strand
AGGTTTTATTTTCTAGTTCGGCCAACGATAAATCCGATTCAGTAAAACTAAAAATTCCTGTTAATTCCGGTCACACATTGGGAACGGAAATCTTACTGGGTTCTTTTTCAAATTCATCAAAAGTGATGCTTCCGCTGCCAACAGATTTATTGAAAGAACACACCCAGGAATTAACCAAGAATTCCACGATTAACCTGACTGTATCCTCGAACCCATTTATCAAACTAACGGGCGGTCTTTTGTATCTCCTGCAGTATCCGTATGGGTGCGTGGAGCAGACAAGCTCCAAGGTTTTACCATTGGCGGCACTAAGAGGACTCATTGAGAAAGGCATGATTCCAGATATAAGGACTGCGCAGACAGATAAGTACTTAAGGGCGGGTGTGGCCAGGCTTCTTAAAATGCAGACAGAGTCAGGCGGGTTTGGTTACTGGCCTGGCAACAAACACCCGCATCGGGCAGGTACCCTTTACGCCATGGCCGCTTTGAGTATCGCGAGGGAAAACGGTATGGATGTGCCTGAACAGCCCTTTGCAAAAGGGTTGAATTATATTTCCAATAGTATTAACGATGACGATCTCAATCCAAACGAGACAGCATTTGCCGCCTATATACTCGCCATGAACGATTCACTCGATGAGGGGTTCTTTTTAAGATCCCAATACCGAAATGTAAACAGCGGTAACTTTGAAACAAGAATGTTCTGGACCCTGGCCGCGATTAAGTCCGGTTACTGGTCCGAGTCCAACTTGAAAGATACTATTCGCAACAATCAACACTTTCGACTTGCCTCGTTAAGCTCAGCAAATATAGATGAGGTGTTCAATGCCAGGTACAGGGGTCACGCGATTGGACTTTTGGCATTCAATGCTGCTGACCCGAAAGATAAGTTTACCCATCGTATGGCCGAATCTTTATTCCAGGGTTTTGGTTCATCGGGAAGATGGACATCAACAAGCGATACGGGGTGGGCTTTGTATGCTCTCGGCGATTATTATTCAGCGCAAGGATCCAAAAACGAACCTTACAGCGTGAAAATAACGGCGGGATCGGATACGGTTGATACCGGTATCATAAATAACCTCTATAAGAAAATCCAACTGAGCCCCGAAGAATATTTCAAGAATCCGTTTTTGGAATTAAAGGCAAGTTCAAACCTCCCCATTTACTATAAAGCGGTACTCCAGTTCCCAAGAGTCGACTACGGTGAGTCAGGAACTTCAAATGGTTTCCATGTAAGCAAATCAATAAGAAATGTTGATGGTTCGCGGGATATTAGCGTCGGAGATCTCGTCAAAGTTACAATCGGCATAGAAAAGGACAAGACCGGCTATAGTCAACGCTATCAATACATCGTTATCGATGATCCGCTTCCGGCGGGACTCGTTGCGATCAATAGCAGTATCAAGACAGAAGAGGTTGTCCCAGAGAATGATGAAGACGAAGACTCTTATACGGAAGATGGCAATCGTGTATTAGTTCCGAGCTTCCAGGAAATTAGGGATGACCGCGTCTTGATCTTTAGGGACTCAAATATCCGGGACGGGCAATATCAGTATTCTTACTATGCAAGAGCTACCACGGAAGGTCAGTTTGTGCTCCCGTCAACCAAGGCCCAACTAATGTACTCGCCCCAGGTCATGGGCCTTACTCCAAAAGGCATCGTTAATATCAAAGCGTCACAGATACGATGAAGCCGGGGCTTAAGGCAAAAATAGTTGTTGCTATTCTATTTGGAGTTGCAATTGTTGCAGGCTTATATCTTGAAAAAATAAGCCGGATCGATATCAATAAGTTTTATCCCCCTGATAACCGGATCGTATCGGATCAATTTGAAAAGCCCTTACGCTGGTTTCCCGATGTCAACGGCGAAAGGCATATTTGGATTCCCCTCGAAAAAATATCAGATACAGCAATAAAGGCTTTTATTGCCGCGGAGGATCAGAGGTTTTTTGATCACGTTGGAATCGATCCTGTTTCGATGGTACGAGCTCTGAAAGAAAATATGGTTCAGGGAAAAATCGTATCAGGCGCATCGACCTTAACCCAACAGATGATCAGGATTGCCTATCCCAGAAATCGAACGTACTCGAAGAAATTTATTGAAGTGCTAAGAAGTTTCAGAGCCGAAGGTCATCTATCCAAAGAAGAGATCCTTGAAGTTTATCTCAATAGGGTGCCGATGGGTAACAACCTGACAGGGGTGGAAGCGGCATCCAGGATCTACTTTACAAAACCCTCCAGCAGCTTGAGTTTGCATGAGGCCGCTTTGCTGGCAGCGCTTCCGAAAGCACCGGGAACGCTAAATCCTTATGGAAAAAATAAAGAAAAACTCAAAACCAGGAGAAACTGGGTTTTAAAGAGAATGCATGCTCTTGGGTTTATCAGCCTTAAAGAGAAAGTAAGGGCGGAGAGAAAACCAATTCTTGTCAGTGACAAGGTATTCCCATTTGATGCGCCTCACTTCGTTGAGATGTTGGATCAAAATAAAGTGTCAGGGAATACCGTGACAACGATCCATTTAAGTTTGCAGAAAAGAGTGGAGCAGATTCTGGATTCTCATCGCAAACGATTAAAGAAACAAAAGGCCATACAGGGATCCGTTGTTGTGCTTGAAAACAAGACATCCAATGTGCTGGCCCTTGTCGGATCAATGGAACATTCCAAGACAGATCTTGGTTTTAACAATGGAGCAATCTCAAAGAGGTCTGCAGGGTCAACCTTGAAACCTTTTCTTTATGCGAAGGCTCTCGATGAAGGGTATGGTCCGTCGGATACCTTGGAAGATCTTAAACGCAGTTATATTTCTCCGCAGGGGATTTACCGGCCTGTAAATTTCAACCGTGCTTCTTATGGTCCTGTATCCATGCGGGAAGCCCTGGGAAACTCGTTGAACCAGTCGGCAATATTTTTGATCAACCAGATTGGATACGAAAACTTTTTTAAAACCGTATCATTACTCGGTCTTAATAATTATAAAGAGCATGATGCCGATTATTATGGACTGGGTCTTGTTATAGGAAACCTTGAGGTCAAGCTCATCCAGCTTGCGGCAGCCTATGCAACACTGGCACGCGGCGGTGAATTCATGTCACCGCGTTTTTTAAAAAGTGACCCAAAACATCTTCCAAGCAGGATATTTTCTCCCGAGGCGAGTTATATCATCACCGATATTCTCTCGGATCCTTCTGCCCGTATTCTTACTTTTGGTGATTTCTTCAACCAGAAACTACCGTTTAAAGTCGCTCTCAAGACCGGAACGAGTACCCATTACAGGGACAGTTGGATTGTGGGTTATACCCCTGAATACACCATCGGGATCTGGGTAGGTAATTTCGATGGCAGTTCCACACATGGTTTGACGGGTGCTAAAGGGGGAGGACCCATTTTTATAGATATTCTTAATGAATTGTATCCCGATGGTTTTACTGCGAAGTTTAAAAAACCTGAGAGTGTGATAAATAAAACGGTTTGCTCATACTCGGGACTGGTGCCAAACCCAAGTTGTCCCCACACAAAAGAAGAACTGTTTATCAGCGGATTCGAGCCTCAAGAAAAGTGTCAGTATCATTTAGAAGATAAAGAATTTCACAATTTACCTTCGCAATACACAGATTGGGTTTACAAACGATTTAAAAATGGAGAACAGGGAAAATACCGCTTAGCCGGATTCTCAAACAATTTAGAAAATATTTTCAATAGCAGTAACCTGTTGGATGGCCATTCTGAATCTGGCAAGACTGAAGTAAAAATAACAAGTCCCTTGACCGGAGAAGTGTATCTACTTAATCCCGGAGAAACTTCCCATGAGATCCGGTTGTCAGCAACAAGCAACGCTCCAACCCAACAAGTATCCTGGTACGTTGACGGTTTAGAAACCGTGACCACTAGCCTCCCGCACCATACGGCTGTCTCCCTCATGAAAGGAACTCACGAAATCACGGCTATCGGGCGGAACAGCAAGGGGCACTCCATTTTAATCTCCATAGAATAGATCGTATTGTTCGAGCCGAATAATTCTCGAACAAATATCTCTTAATCCCTACCTCTTTAAAAGACCTTTTAAATAAGCATATTGCGGCCCATCGCAAAATAAATCCTCCAGTTTTCTTTGCACAATCGATTTCTCGAACTATGTAAGTAAAAGCAGGAATTTTAAATCATCGACTGTTCGCAGGAGAGAACAAATGAAAAAAACACAAATTATAAAAACTTTGATGATCGCGGTTTTCATAGCCGCATCTACATCATCTTCTTCAAGCGCTGAATATGTGACATCGCCTGGATCCACTTTTTTTCAACAAGTAGTACTTATGCATGAACGAAGTCCTGATCTGAACATTCAGGTTAACCGGATTTCAGAAAAAAAAGCCACGGTAAACGTTACCTCATCTGGCACGGGCAAGCCTATTAAAGGCGCAAACATATTTTCCATGACCAACGACAACGAGGTATTTCTTCTGGGTGAAACCAATTCAAAGGGCAGCCTTAATTTTGAAGATGGGTACAAGCATGTAATGCAGTTGAAGCCACGCGGTGGCTACAGACAAACAGAAAAGTTTCATGTCACAGGAAACATAGACTTAATAATCACAATGACCGAAACCGAATCATCGGTTTCCCTATTTAACCGAACTGAACAATTTATTAATTCTCAACAAAGGTGAAATCATGCAGAAAAAAATCTACCTGGCGGCTTTAATCCTGGGTTTTGGTTGCCTTGGGTTTAACGCAAGTGCCGAGGAAAATCCATTAACCAGTCAAGACACACTGCAGTATGAAGAACGTATAGAAGAATTCAAAATCTTGATTAAGGAAGATTGGCATAACACGAAGGCCCATAACGATCTTGGAGAAGTCTATTTGAAACTCATGCAACTTGATAGGGCCGAGGAAGAATTTAAGGCGGCCCTTGAGACAGACCGCGTTTATTCAATGGGGCCTTTCCTGTTTGGGGACATCAAGACAGACGCCGAACGTTATCAAAGCAAGATTTACGACTTTAAAGAAGTCATTGAGCAAAACAATGAGTTTGCGCGGTCGCACCATAATCTGGGTTCGGTCCGGTTAGCCCAGAAACGACCTGACCTGGCGAAGAAGCAATACGAAGAGGCACTCCAGATCAATCTGGAATATGCCCAGGCCCACAATGGTCTTGGAGTGGCTTACGAAGAGTTAGGCCAATTGGATCAGGCCATCGAAGAATATAAAACAGCTTTATTTCTGGATGAAAACAACGCGGTGACCAATTACAACATAGGTCTTGCCTATAACAAAAAAGATAACCGAAAAAAATCTCTTTTCTATTTAACCAAGGCAAGAGAGCTCTATAAGAAAAAGAAAAACGTTTCCAAAGAGAAGTATCTGGAAAACCTGGTGGCCCATTTGGAGAAAACCTATGTGGAACCGAAATCGGAGATACAAACCGTTGCAGCAGTATCTGAAGAGTTGAACCAGGTTGCCGAAGTCATTCCTGATAAAGAACCAACCGCAGAAAACCATTCGCCTGAGAGTTCTGGCAGTCCTGATGAAAATATGTCTGTTGAAAATAAAGGCATGAATGACTTTCACATTGAAGAGACTTCAACGGAAGTTGTCACAGCTAAAACAGAAATTGATTCCAAAACAGATGAAGAAACAAATGCGTCACCATCAATCACCGATGAAACGGTAACGGAAGATGGCCAAAAAGTAAAAGTGCTTAAAGTCAAAACCTCCAATGGAGAGTTTCTGGGGAATAGAAGGACTCCGTCTTCAGTAATTTCAGAAACGACGAAGTCTGACATCATCCTAACCACATCTTCAAGTGACTCTGTGGAGGAAAACCAGGTGGTCGCCAAGAAGATAATCAAGAAGGAACCAGAGCATAAAGGTGATGACCCTTTTCTCGGTGACTGGCTATTTGAATATCCTAAATAACAAACAATAACTTTGCGAGGAGATTATCTTTTTGGATTCCGGAATAAAACTAATCATTGGATTTATCGCCTTGATTGCTTCCATCGTCGCCTTTTCACAATTAAGTGAGGTAGCAAAATCCAATCCGGTAAAGACACCCTCGGTGCAAAAACTTTTCTATGAAGGAACAATTGGAGGGAAGCATTCCATGAGCATATCACTGGACCGAGTGGGTGAGGATATTACGGGCAGTGCGGTCAATACCAATAATGAGCTTAGAAAACTAAAGGGATCCATCGGGAAAGAGAAAACATTTCTTCTTCATGAGTACGATAACGATCAGATGACCGGAACATTTGAAGGACGAATTCTAGAGAACGGGGATATGCGGGGGATCTGGTCCGCTCCGACAGGAGGAAAATGGTTCCCGTTTTACTTGCATAAAAAACCAAGGATATTTTCCCGGGTTAAAGCTAATTCAGACTGAGCTGATGGGTCAGCTTACCTGACATAGATGGAATGAGGCCTGTCCAATTAAGTGTCAGGAGATCTCCTCTGATTTTATCTGGGTGTCCCTCCTTCCCCTGATGAAATTTGGCTGGCTTGTCAGTTCACCAAACTTTTTATCGAGGTGGTTTATGAAAAAAATATTTCTATCAGTTTTGGGAGCAGCCCTTATGTTCGGCTGCTCAACAACGAGTAAAGACATTATCACCAGTACGGAAACAATAGAACCCAAACCTGTCCTGCTCAAAGAAGCAAAAGAAGTCATAACGCCTGACTGGGTATCAGCAGGAAGCGGTGTGTTTCAGCCGAGCAACGATGAGGGTAAAGAGGTCTTTGCAGGAGTGGGTCTAACCAAATATATAGAAGCGTCTGAACAGGTACAAACGAAAGCCGATGATGACGCAAGGAATAACCTGGCCCAGGTACTTGCAGATTTTAACAAGGGAATCATCAGGTACCATCAAGCGGTTAAAGAACCAACGCAATCAGGGTGGATTAGCAAAGAAAAGCTTCATACAGCCATAAGCGATACTGCCGTGACCCTGCTTCTTGAAACCGAAGTTGTCGACACTTGGATACATCCCACTTCAAGCGATACTTTTTCCCTGGTCCAGCTTGATTTGAAAAAAGTTCAATCAGCACTTACGTCAGACACGGAACTGAACGAGCGAGAAAAAGAATCAGTGAAGTTTATTACGAAGTGGGTTTTTAAAAATATGCAGCTGCAAAAAGAAAGACAGTTGTTGTTCAGCAAGTTGAATCGCGCCATGGCCATGGATTAGGCAACTTGGATCTATTGATGACCGGTGAGGAATAACTGGATGCGCATATTAAACTTTCTATCCAAACATATCATTGTTCTTGTTCTTACACCGGTCTTTGTTGTGACATCCGGTTTTGGAGCTGCTTATATCAATGTCAAGGATCAATTGCCACGCATTCCGGATAACCTTCGCTATTTAAATCAACAACCTCCCACTGAGATTTATTCCCATGATGGGAAGCTATTAAAAGTTCTTGGTGATCGCAGTCATATGATACTGGATCTCATGCCTCACCATTTTAAGAAAGCTATAGTTGCAGTCGAAGATGCGGCTTTTTATGAGCACCATGGAATAGATCCTGTCGCCATACTCAGGGCTTTTGTAATCAACCTTGCAAGCGGGAATTCGGTGCAAGGCGGAAGCACTATTACTCAGCAACTGGCAAAGAACCTTTTCTTTAGCTTTGAAAAAACTTACCAGAGGAAACTAAAAGAGCTGTTGATGGCATTCCAGATTGAATCCACTTTCAGCAAACCCGAAATACTGGAGGCTTACGCCAACCAGGTTTACTTCGGAAAGGGTGCTTATGGAATCAACAAGGCGAGCCGTGTTTACTATGGGAAAAACCCAAAGGAGCTGACATTGCTGCAAAGTGCTGTACTCGCAGGTATCCCCAAATCACCTAACAAATTAAATCCCTTGAACAATAGAGAGGCTTCTCTCAAGCGGGCGAGATTTGTTTTAAGCAGAATGGTTGATGAAGAATTTATAAGTGAAAAAGAAAAAACAAAAGCCCTGCAATCTGAACTTAACCTTCGAGAAGCAAATAACAAGAAAAATCCTGACAGCTACTTCGTGGATTACGTATTGAGTGAGATGGAAGAGAAGTATGAAAAGGAGTTCATTCACTTCGGGGGACTCAAGATATTCACCACGCTTGATTCAGGCATGCAAAGAGCAGCTCTTGATGCAGCAGAAAAACATACACACTTTCTTGAAAGTCGAATGCTTAAAGAAGAAGGACAGGGCCCATTGGAAACCGCAGTGGTCACTGTCGATAATCAATCGGGCGCGATTAGGGTCTTGCTTGGAGGATTGGATTATTCAAAGAGTCAATTCAATCGTGCCGTATCCAACAACCGGATGCCTGGTTCATCGTTCAAACCCTTCGTATACATGAGTGCCTTTGAAAATCTTGGTTACCATCCTGGAAGCATTTTTGTCGACGAGCCTATTTCGATGGACATCCCAGGTACTACTCCTTGGGAACCAAACAACTTCAATGATGAGTTCAAAGGCCCGGTTATTTTGAAGGAAGCGCTGGCAAAATCCATAAATGTGATTGCAGCAAAACTCATGTACGAGCTTAGCCCAAAAAAAGTAATACAGACTGCGCGCAAGTTTGGCATTTCGTCCCCCTTGAATAACAACTATTCACTTGCTTTGGGTTCTTCGGGGATTTCAGTTTTGGAATTGGCTTCAGCTTACAGCGTGATCGCAAACCTTGGAACCTACAAGGAGCCATTCATTGTCTTCAGAGTGGAAGACCATGGAGGAAATATTCTGTATGACCACTTCATTGAAAAGTCCAAACGTTTTTCTGAACAAGATGTTTTTCCATTGCTGGATATGATGGTAGGCGTTGTTGAAAATGGATCGGGGCGTGTTGTTCGACGCGTTGGATTTGATCATCCCGCGGGAGGAAAAACTGGGACCACCAATGATTTTAAAGACAGCTGGTTTACAGGATTTACACAAAAATACTCAACGTCCGTATGGGTCGGCTTTGATGACAATAGTCCGCTCATAGGACCTAACGGGAAAGGTCTCACAGGAGCCCATGCAGCAGCTCCAATATGGGGAATGTATATGAAAAAAATTCACAAAGAAATAGAGAAGCAAGATTTTGAATTACCCGAGGATGTTCGTTACGAACAGGTAAATTATCATAATGGTTTCTTCGCTCCCGATAAATCCAAGGACACCATGCGGGTGGCTTTACACTCAGGAGTCGCGCTGCCAGTGAAACCAACCAAACTTGTTGAAGAAAATATTAAAAGCATAAATATCAACAAAACGATTTCACCCAAACGAATAGAAAAACAAACTCCAAAAAAGAAAGGTGAAACGAACAAAAGTGATCGTCCTCTCGTAGTAGCTTCCATTCCAGAACCTAAACCAAGTGCTGAAAAACTCGAAACACAGATTTGGTACATGCTCAATCTGAAAAAAGCCTCTCTAGGTCAGAGTGAGCGAGTTCCTAAAAGCCTACTCGTGAGTTTCTTGAAACACACTAAGGAACTGGCCGTAAAGGGAAAAAATAGAATTCAACGAGCACGCAGTGTTGCCATCGATCATCTCTACCAAGCCTTGGGATCACAGAGTAAGGAAACGATAAACGGATATACATTAAATCAATTAACAACGAAATCAGAAATAGCTCGCCTAAAAACCAATAATTAATAAGGAGTAGAAGAAATGACAAAACAAAATCTTGTAAATACGGTTCTTGAAAATTGTGATGACCTTTACGCGAATAGAAAACTTGTTAATAACATTGTGGATTCAACCTTTGAGGTAATAGCAAAAGAGCTCAAAAAACAGGGCAAGGTCACTTGCTCGAAATTTGGAACTTTCAGAGTGTCTAAAAGAAAAGCAAGGGAAGGGCGCAATCCAAGGACGGGAGAACCGGTTCAAATAAAAGCTGGTAAGTCCGTCAGGTTCAAACCTTCCAGAAATCTTAAAAACGCTCTCTAATGAAAAACAATATGGATTCTCAAAAGAAACTTATCTTGGAGAAACATGTAAAGAAGCTAGATGCTATTTACCTGAAGAAAGAAGCCGAGCAGGAGTTTCTGGTTCAAAAAATAGATAAGCTTAAGAAAGAACTAACAAAGATTAAACATAATGAAAGGAGTGAAGACCCTGCTGTTCCAATAAATATGAACA
>ERZ651768.3724-NODE-3724-length-10119-cov-3.073790_pt1 | contig 10119 bp, 10 predicted proteins | sample MGYA00514754_ERZ651768 | MGnify/ENA metagenome assembly ERZ651768 | reverse complement strand
CGTTCGGGGCAGAAAAGCTGAGGAAAAATATCACCGCCCCAACCCGAGTGGGGAGAAGGAAAATCATGGTTCTTATTGATGGGAAGAAAGTGTCCGCGGAAATCCGTAGCCGCCTGACTAAAGAGACTGCGGAGCTAAAAAGCAAAACAGGTCTTGTGCCAGGTCTGGCAACAGTTTTGGTCGGAGAGGACCCCGCCTCGGCGGTTTATGTGCGCAACAAAAATAAAATATGCCATGAGGTCGGATTTCAATCCTTTGAACAAAACCTGCCAGCGGAAACTACCGAGGCACAATTAATGGACCTCATCCATGAACTGAACGGAAATGATGCGGTAAACGCTATTCTTGTTCAATTGCCGCTTCCGGATCATATTGATTCGCAAAAGATTTTATTATCCATTGACCCGGAAAAGGATGTGGACGGGTTCCATCCCATCAATGTTGGTAAGTTGGCACTCGGCAATGCCCTGCTTACCCCGTGCACACCAACAGGAATAATTGCCCTGCTGGATTATTATAATATTGAAATTATCGGCAAACACGCGGTAGTTTTAGGCCGAAGCAATATTGTGGGAAAACCGGTGGCACATTTGTTATTACAACGCCATGCTACGGTGACCATATGCCATTCAAAAACGGTCAACTTGGAACAAGTGACCCGTCAAGCGAATATATTGATCGCGGCGGTCGGCCGACCCCATTTTGTGACTTCAGCGATGGTAAAAGAAGGTGCGGTGGTGATTGATGTGGGAATCAACCGTGTTAACGGGAAACTGACCGGCGATGTTGATTTTACTCCGGTCTCTGAAAAAGCAGGATTCATCACTCCTGTTCCGGGTGGGGTGGGGCCCATGACCATTGCCCTGCTCATGGAAAATACGTTAAAAGCCTTTAAATCCAGCCTTCCACTCGGCGTGGGGCCAGTGAGCAACAAGGCCAGGCCTTGAGAAAATCAGCAATAGCTTTTACAGTGCTCAAACCGTGTTGGCGGCTTAATAAGCTATCGTTATTTGCCTCCCTCGCTAGAGGGCGGTGATCAACCAAAATAATTTTATGATCCGCAAAAAGCAAAACCGCCTTAGCAAATCCCAAAGACAACTCACACCTGAAGAAGCCGCTGAGACTTCGAATCATCTTGAAGCGGAAAGTGCGCAACCGCAGGTATACAGTGTCAGCGGATTGACTCGGGACATTCGCGCTATTATGGAAGCGGCGTTTGACTCGGTTTGGGTGGAGGGAGAAATTTCCAACTTCAGAACCGCGGCTTCCGGCCACAGTTATTTTGTTTTAAAAGATGACAAAGCACAGATCCGTTGTGTTCTTTTCAAAGGCTACCGGGCCGGTATCAAATTCCAGCCCGAGGATGGCGACCAGGTTTTAATGTTTGGCCGGATCACCGTCTACGATGCCCGGGGCGAATACCAGATCATTACCGAGTTCCTGGAGCCAAGAGGACTGGGTGCCCTGCAAAAAGCCTTCGAGCAGTTAAAGGCAAAGCTGGAAAAGGAAGGCTTGTTTGATGATGAAGCAAAGAAACCGCTTCCCGCATTTCCCTGGAAAATAGGAGTGGTCACCTCTCCGACCGGTGCCGCTGTCCACGATATCCTTAATGTCATTCGCAGGAGAAACAGCAAGGTTTCTGTTCTACTCCGTCCGGCGAAAGTTCAGGGGGAAGGTTCTGCAAAGGATATTGCCCAAGGCATTCGCGACTTGAACACCATGAAGGATGTGGATGTCATCATCATCGGGCGAGGAGGAGGGTCGTTAGAAGACTTATGGGCGTTTAATGAAGAAGAGGTGGCACGGGCGATATTTGCATCCCGCATTCCGATAGTTTCTGCCGTGGGGCATGAAATAGATTTTACCATTGCTGATTTTGTCGCCGACCTCAGGGCTCCCACTCCTTCCGCCGCCGCAGAATTGACCGTGCCCGTCTTGAATGAAATTCTTAAAGATATCCGATCCCTAACAGGAGAACTGATAGAGGCATTATGCCAACAGTTGGAGGATTACAGGGATATTTTAAACCGGCTGATGGATCGCCGGTTTTTTCACCAACCTAAGGAAATATTCAGTCCTCATGTTCAACGTCTTGATGACTTGCACAGCAGGATGGTGCGTAGTTTGGAGCAGGGACTCGTCATCCACCAGCAAAGGCTGGAAGACAGGAAGCACAGGCTCATCCAGGCGTCGCCAAAAAACAAGGTTCAGCTTTTATCCGAAAAGCTTGTCGGATTACAAAACAGGATGGTGCAAAATATTCAGACCCAAATCCGTTTTCGAAGGGAGCGTTTTGAGGGGTTCCTTAAAAACCTGAACGCGGTAAACCCGCTCGCAATTTTGGAAAGAGGATACAGCATCTGTTCTAAAGATGATAAATCGCTTAAAAGCAGTGCCGAGGTAAAACCGGGAGACAAGGTTAAAATAAGGCTCTCGCAAGGTGGCTTGGACTGCACAGTAAAAAATGTATTAGAATAGCCTCCCCTTAGTACCCCTTCTACCCTTTCAGGGCATGAAGGCAACGGAAGGGATATCACAGGCTCACGAAAGCTGAGGAAGAATATTATAGCCGAGAGCATCGCTGCTAGCAGTAAAAATCTATTGCCAGGTTACCCCTGCGGGGCACGAAGGCTAAGGAAGAACATCACGACCACCGGCCGCTTGGCCGGGCCTGGTAGGAGGGAGGAAGATTATGGGGCAGATCAAATTTGAAAAAGCCATGCAACGTTTGGAGCAAATTGTTGAAGATCTCGAAAAAGGGGAGTTGGATATTGATAAATCCCTGGAGATTTTTGAAGAAGGAATAAAAATGTCGCGTGTTTGTTCTAAGAAATTGAATGAAGCCGAAGCAAAAATAGAAAAGCTCACCCAAAATCAGAAAGGTGAGCTAGCAAGCGAGTTGTTTCCGGTTGAGGATGAAGATGACGCGAAAGATTGAAAAAATCCGCCTGGACCAGTTACTGGTAAAAAAAAACTCGTCTCCACCCGGGAAAAAGCCAGAAGCGTCATCCTCTCGGGAAAAGTAAGGGTGCAGGATACCGTTGCCGATAAACCTGGCCGACTGGTTCCTGTAGATTGTCTTCCCGTTATTATTGGTGAGCCCCAACCCTTTGCCAGCAGGGGCGGATTGAAGCTGGATCATGCCTTAAAACAATTCCGTGTTTTGCTTTCAGGGAAAACTGCTATGGATGTGGGAGCTTCCACCGGCGGTTTTACTGATTGTCTTTTACAAAATGGCGCTGAAAAAGTGTATGCGGTGGATGTCGGCTACGGACAGTTGGACTGGAAACTCCGGAACGATCCCCGGGTCTTTTGCCTGGACCGGAAAAATGCCCGAACATTATCCAAAGAGGATATCGGGGAAATGCTGGACCTGGCCGTGGTCGATGTGTCGTTCATCTCACTTAAGCTTGTCATACCCCCTCTGCTGGAAATCCTCAAGCCGGAAGGCGAATTGATTACTCTGGTCAAACCCCAGTTTGAAGTTGGAAAAGAGGAGGTGGAAAACCGTGGAATCATTAAAGACCCGGCCAAACATATTCAGGTACTGCTTGATTTGAACCGTTTTATTGAAGAAAAAGGGTGGGCATTGAAAGCTGTGACCGAATCTCCCATTACCGGTCAAAAAGGTAATCGGGAATTTTTGGCTCATTGCGTTCATGGCAAATTTGCCAATCCAATAGAGGAAGAGACCATCCGCCAAATAGTCCTGGCCTGATCGCCCCCTTTAAAGAATTCGTTACAGCTCGTCTTTATAAACGATAAAACAATCCGTCGGGTAGACCAAATGTGTATCTCCCCACTGGCTGGAAGACCCGGTGTCCCATTGTGTTTCGTCTTCAAGTGATTTCATCCGCACCCCACCTGATCCGCCATAAATGAGCAGGGCAACTCCATCTCCGGATTCTTCCACTTTGCAGGCATAAGCGGGGCACGATGTATTGGAATCCGCGTCCCAACCCGTGATCTGAACCGGTTGTTCCTCACCGTTTACCGGGTATTTGATGCAATACAATTCCCGGGGGAGACTAATATCCCGAAAAACCATATTGAAGGTGCGGTCAGTATTGGTGTTGGAATCGACCTCGACAAACACGGGCATTCTCCATTCAAATATTGATAGAGCCTATCTTACCTTTATTCAGCAGGCAGGGTAAAGGACAAGTCGCTGGAATCTAGCCGGAAGGAAAAAGGTAAAAAAAGGTGTGCTGGGAAAATCCGGGGGTTGAAGGTGGTTTATCAGGGGCAGTACCAATCAGGCGCTGGCCGCTACCTGGTTGCCGGACGATTGCGAAGAACCTGCTGATTTGGACGCAGAAACTTTTGCCGTGGCAGCATCCGCAAGTGTTTTGATGAAATTGACCAAAATTCGCATATCAAACTGCCCTTCCATATTGTTTTTCATTTCAGTCAGGGCGGCAAAATGAGTCATGCCAGGTCGATTTTTACGGGGAGCGGTTAAAGCCCCAAAAGTATCCATGATGCTACATATTCTTGCGTAAAGGGGACTCTTATCTCCCTTTAATTCGAAGGGGTAGCCGGTACCGTCAAACTTTTCATAATGTTCCGCCACCATTCTTAAAATGTTTTCGCTATAACATTTCATATTGTTGAGCGCCTTTCGGCCCGCTGACGGATGTTTGCCAATGAACTGGAACTCGTCCGGCTCCAGTTTCCCCTCTTTCATTAGAATTTCATAGGGAACGGACTTTTTGCCAATATCGAATAGCATGCCCCCCAGACCGATCTCGCGCACGGCTTCCGGTTTCATTTTTAAATTATTCGCCAGTGCCATGCAATACATACCAATGTTGATGCAATGGGTATAGGAATGATAATCCTTTTTAGCCACCTGGAAAATATCTATAAATTCAAGGTCTCCACGATCTATGCAATCCTGAATTATTTTTACCAGATCGTCTAGGGTACGTAAAATGCGCGAGGAGCCGATGTTCTCAAAATATTCCTTGATCACCTGTTCGCTCAAAAGGTAGGCATCTTTTAAAACCTTTTTCGGCGGCTCGTTTTTCAGAGCTTTTTGCAGTTCTCCCATTTTGAAATCTTTATAGTATTTGATGAGGTCAGTTTCATGGATGAAAAACTCCATGCAATCATCGCCCTCCATCATCTTTTTGATCTTTTCGTGGTTCTCCGGCGTGTAGTGCACAAATTTCTGGAACAGTGGTTCGTCATTCTCATCGTATTCAGCGAGATAAGAGATTTAAAAACCCTTATCGCAGTTTTTATTTAGAAAACCACTATTTATTTGACGATAAAAATGAGCGATACTTTCCATAATCTCTTGCTTCTCCCCAAAAATGCCAAACTAATGCCAGCAGAAAGCTTAAAAAAATCTACACCTTTCCCGACAAGGTTATGGTAAATGAATTTATTATTAATGACTATATAATTTACAACATCCAAAAAATTAATCATTTAACTTTTAAAAACCCATTTTTTCTTACAGGCCTGATTTTGCATAATACCCCATTTGTGGGGGTAAATTAGATTTTCCGATATTTTGGTGTAATTGCAACTATTTGGATGAAAATGTTTTTACGGGAATTAGCCAGGGGAGGATAAAAATTTCCCCTTCTGCTTTATATTTATGGGATATTGCGGTCGCATTGAATTTTTTGCAGGGGTTGATTTGCCAGGAGTTTGAAGAATGTATAAGTTGGTCCTTTTAAGACATGGCCAGAGCCAATGGAATTTGGAAAACCGGTTTACCGGTTGGACCGATGTTGACCTGGCTGAACAGGGAAAACAGGAAGCCGAGACGGCTGGCAAACTGTTTCTGGAAGAAGGCTATACCTTCGATTTGGCCTACACCTCTGTCCTCAAGCGGGCAATTCGAACTTTGTGGATTGTGCTGGATAAAATGGATTTAATGTGGATTCCAGTTATCCGGTCCTGGAATCTGAACGAACGCCACTATGGTGCTCTGCAAGGATTGAACAAAGCCGAAACGGCTAAGAAGCACGGTGCAGAGCAGGTGAAAATCTGGCGCAGAAGTTTTGCCACTCCCCCTCCCCCGCTTTCTGAAGATGACGAAAGGTTGCCTGCAAAAGATCCCCGCTATGCCGGAATACACCAATTGCCTGCTTCCGAAGCTTTAAAGAATACGGTCGACCGATTTTTACCTTATTGGTTTGATCAAATCGTACCTTCCATCAAAGCAGGAAAGAAGGTTTTGATTTGCGCGCATGGCAACAGCTTAAGAGCCCTGGTCAAGCACCTGGATAAAATCAGCGAAGACGATATTCTGGAATTAAATATTCCCACCGGCATTCCCCTGGTGTATGAGTTGGACGCGGACTTGAAACCCACCAACCACTATTATCTGGGCGACCCGGAAGCCGCCAAAAAAGCCGCCGAAGCCGTAGCCAACCAAGCCCGGGGGGAATGAGCAATAGCTTTTTACCCCTTCTACCCCATTCGGGGCATGAAGGCAACGGAAGAGGATATAGCTGGGGTACGAAAGCTTAGGAAGAAAACCATGGCCCCACGCCTAGTGTTTGCTAGTTGGCCACACGCCGAGTGGCCGGCTGGAGCATTTCTCGGGCGTGTTCCAGGGAGGCATCTGTAATGGTTTCTCCGCTGGACATGCGAGCCAGTTCTTCAACGCGTTCTTCATATTCCAGCAGGCGAATGCTGGACCGGGTGCGTTTGCCTTTAATCTCTTTTTCTATCCGGTAATGGGAAGAAGCCAACCCGGCAATCTGTGGGAGATGGGTGATGCAGAACACCTGTTTGGTCCTGGCGACTTTTTGCAATTTAATTCCTACTTTTTCCGCCACCCTGCCGCCGATACCTGTATCCACTTCATCGAAGATCATCACCGGAATGGTGTCTTGATCGTTCAAAATAGATTTTAAAGCCAGCATCACTCGGGACAATTCACCGCCCGATGCGATTTTCACCAAGGGGCGAAGTTCCTCGCCCGGGTTGGGGGAAAACAAAAATTCCAGCGTGCCCAATCCGGTTGCCGTGGCTTTCATTTTTTCTTTGCGGAACAGAATAAATCCATCCGGGTCAGATGGGTAATCAAAACGTACTCTAAACCGGACATTGCCCATACTCAGTTCTTTCAGTTCCTTTTCAACACAGCCAGTAAAATTTTTTGCCGCAGATTCCCTTTTTTCAGCCAGACGGATGGCGAGTTTAGACAGCACTTCTTCTTTTTGCCTCAGCGCTTCTTCCAGGACTTTCATATTTTCTTCATTGGAGGCCAACTGCTGCAATTCTTCTGCGATCTGATCCCGGCGCTTTAAAATTTCAAGGATGTTGTTGCCATATTTTCGTTTCAGTCCGTTTATCTCAGCGAGCCGGTCTTCAATTTCTTCCAGCCGATTGGGGTTGAACTCCAAAGACAGGTCATAACTGCGCAAAGATTCCACCACCTCTTCCAGTTCATAGTAGGCGGAGCGGGACCGCTCAACCGTTTCCGCCAGACCGGGATCGATATCGAGAACGGATTCCAGTTCTTTCAAAACTTGCCCCAGGTTTTCTAATATGGAACCCTGTTCATCGGTTAAAAGTAATTGGCTTTGTTGCAGGCCTGCGCGTATTTTCCCGGCATGTTTCAGTTTATTGCTCTCTACCTTGATTTCTTCTTCCTCTTGCTCTGAAAGTCCGGCCTCATCAATTTCGGAGAGTTGAAAGCTGAGGAATTCCTCTTTTTGTAACCGTTCTTGTTCATCCATTTTCATGGATTGCAATTTTTTCGTCTGGGCCTGGTAGTCCGAGAAACTCCGGGCAAACTCATCCCGGATATCTCTGGATTTGCCATACAGATCCAAAAGATCGACATGGACTTCAGGATGAAGTAGCGCCTGGTGATCGTGTTGTCCGTGCAGATCTACCAGGCGGTCTCCAATTTTTGCCAGGGTGGAAACCGTGGCTAGGCTGTCATTGAGCAGGCACCGGTTTTTCCCGGAATTGGAAATCTGGCGTTTGACAAGAAGTTCGCATTCTTCCATTTCGATGCCGGATTCCCGAATCAAGTCGAGAGTAAGGGGATCGGTAACTTCAAACACCCCTTCCACAAAAGCGGTGGTTTCTCCAGAACGAATGGAGTCGGTATCTGCTCTACCTCCAAGCAGGAGATTCAGCGCATCGATGATGATGGATTTACCCGCGCCGGTTTCACCCGTCAGCACATTCAAGCCTTTTTCAAAATTCACCGATAGATTTTCTATGATGGCGAAATTCAGGATTCTAATTTCTTTAATCATGGGTCTTGAAAATCAGGGGGCCAGCTTTTTCATCAATTCTTGGCCTTCTGTCCTTAAATTTAAGAGATCCTCATCGTCCGCAACATTATCGGTCAGACGCAGTAAAGTGAGAAGCGATTTCCGGGCGGAGGTGAAATTATTTTGAGCGTAATAAGCCTGGGCCAGTCCAAGATGGTTTTCAGCGTAATCAGGACCCACGCAAACCGCTTTCTCAAGATGGTAAACTGACTGATCACCATTGCCACCCAGAAAAAAGGGTAATTTCAAATACAGCTTGCCCAGCGCACGATGTGGGCCTCCGTTCTGGATACCCGGGTCGAGTTCCATCGCTTTTTTCATATCCTTTTCAAAAGGCCCGATGATCTCCAGGCTTGCCCAGATGCCCCTCATCTCTCCCTGTTTCCCCCGGCATAGGGCTCGGAAAAAATAACTGATGGCAGAGTCCGGTTTCGTTTCCAAAGCCCTGCTGCTGGTCTCGATACACCGGTCGTAATGATGGCTTTTGGTGTCTTCGTTCCCCGCCCGTTTCGCTATTGAGTAATGGGAGCGGGCCAGCCGCCATTCCCATTCCGGCCGGTTGGGTTCTTTTTCCAGGATTTTTTGGATTTTCTCCGCGATTTTTTCAAACTCTCGGAGGGTCCTGGCTTGCTGGTATTGTTTATCTATTTCGGGTAGTCCCGCAAAGGTGATGGAGGTGCTCCCGGTTGAAATCGTGGAAAAAACCGCCAGAAGAAAAACCCACCTCTGGAACCCTGGCCAAATTTGGAAGAGTCTTAATATCTTTATTCGCGATGAACCTTTTACCATAGGTTGGTTAGAACAATTGGTTAGTAATATTTTTAATTTAAGCGTGCCTCTAAAAATCAAAGTTTGCCATCAGCTCGAGTTTGAATGTATCATAGGCGAATATGAATAAAATTTTAAGACCTCTTTCTTTAATGGTTTTAACTGTTATTTTTGCGATTCCTGGCCTGCTCTGGGCAGAATCCAATGACCTTGGACCTCAGGCATCGGTGCAACAGCTTTTGGGAGAAATTCGCCAGATTAAGAAGGAAAAGGACCTTTCCAGCCAGAAAGATGCAGACAACCAGAAACATTCCCAATCCGCTCTGGGTTGGCTAAACGTTGCCGAGATCAGCAAAAAAGCTTTGGGAAAACATTGGGCCAAGCGCAGTGGCCCAGAGCGAGAAAGATTTCAGGTTTTGCTTGGTGAATTGTTCCTTCATGTGGCTTTTCCCAGTTCCGCGAAATTTTTTGCCAAACTGGATCTGGTGTATGGAAAGTCCAAAGAGAAAAAGCAAATTATTGAGGTTCCCCTGACAGTGGTTCATGAAAAAGAAGGAGAAGTTGATATCGATTTTCGTCTTACCCAGACTGAGGAGAGATGGCTGGTCGTGGATGTCGTCCTGGATGGTGTCAGCATGAGAAACAATTTGCGCAGTAAGTTTTATAAGGTGATAGCTAAAAAAGGTTTTAATGAACTCATGCGTAAAATGGAAAAGAAGCTGAAAGCCTCTAAGAGCTGAGGCTTGATGCCTAAATAATTTATTTGGAATAGACAATGAAAAAAATTGGCATGGTCAGTTTGGGGTGTCCGAAAAACACGGTGGACTCTGAAAGGGTGCTGGGCGATTTGGTTTCTTCAGGGTTCAGCCTCACCCCGAATGAAGAAGACGCAGAGGTGATCATTGTCAACACCTGCGGCTTTATTGAGTGGGCTAAAAAAGAATCGATCGACACGATCCTAGAAATGGCAAAGCATAAGACGGAAGGAAAGTGCAAACAGTTGATCGTTACCGGTTGCCTGGCCGAACGCTATAGTCAGGAGCTTCTGGATGAAATGATGACAGGCTTGGATGGACTCACAACCTTGAAAAATATA
>ERZ651768.3723-NODE-3723-length-10119-cov-5.172874_pt1 | contig 10119 bp, 9 predicted proteins | sample MGYA00514754_ERZ651768 | MGnify/ENA metagenome assembly ERZ651768 | reverse complement strand
TGGAAGGTGGGCGGCAACTCCTGGAATACGGAAGGGTCCCCTCCGTTCTGATGGAGAACAGCCGAGCCGTATTCCTGCGCCTGACCCGGAACAACCTCGCCGCCCAACTGGTGAACCAAGGCCTGCATTCCGTAACAGATGCCCAGAACCGGCAGTTCACGTTCAAATACCCAGTGGGGGATGCGGGGAGCGCCGGGGTCATACACGCTGGCAGGACCACCGGAGAGGATGACGCCTTTGGGGTTGATGTGGCTAACCGTCTCCCAAGTGCTGGAAGAGGTGACAATCTCTGAATATACCTTGAGTTCTCTGATCCGGCGGGCGATCAGGTGGCTGTACTGAGAACCGAAGTCGATAACGATGATGCCCTCGTTGACCGACTGGGGGTCGCTCTCCGCTTCGGAAGGCCGTCCCTCGGCAATCTCCAAATAAGCGGAGACTTCTAGGTCGTCGCTGGTAGCCACCCTCCGGCCTCTCGGCAACTTCCCTTCTGTCGTAGCAGCACCTCCTCTATCCACACAACTTCTAAACTCAAGGTCACCCTTAGGGAGACCGCCTGGTGATGATATTATAACTATGAAATCCCGGCTAGTATAGGCGTGCGGATTGTCATAACGTAATGATGAAATTATAGGGCATAAGCACCGGCTTTTACTAAGATCAAGGGATACCCATAACAGATTCTGGAAAGTGCAGGTCCGGGGGGATATTTGGGCGTCGATGACTTATTAAACGAGCTTGATAAGGCGTTCGCCGCCCTAGACAACGGCGGAGTCGTCGTATTCCCCACGGATACCCTTTACGGCCTTGGAGCCGATGTATTTTCCCTTCCCGCCCTCCAGCGTATATTCGCCATCAAGGGACGGCCGGCGGAGCTGGCATTGCCGGTATTAGTCGCGGGTTTGGACCAGGTCGAGTCGGTTGCGCTACCGATGAGCAACCAAGCTCAGAAACTGGCGGAACGGTTCTGGCCCGGCCCGTTGACCCTAGTGATGCGCCGGTCGCCGGAACTGCCGGATCTGGTAACGGGAGGCGCGGATACGGTGGCAGTGCGGATGCCCGCCAACCGGATACCCTTGGCGTTGGCCCGCCGCCTGGGACGCCCAATCACCGGGACAAGCGCCAACCTTAGCGGCCAACCAGATCTGCTGGACCTAGATTCCATCGAGAATCAACTGGGCAACTTGGTAGATTACATAATCCGCTCCGGGCCGCCCCCAGAGGGCACCGGCTCGACAGTGGTAGACATCACAAGGAACGAGCCCCGCCTACTTCGAGAGGGCGCGATTTCTCTGGAAGAGATTATGGAGACCGTAGGGTAGGTTCTGGTAGACTTTAAGCCGAGTCCGATTCGCTAAAGTGAGAGGCGTATTCCCAGTGCCTATTTCCCAATTCAAATCACACCTGAATGCCCTGGAAGCGGAGATGAAGGATGTCTTCGCTTCCCGAGAGGGTTTCCTGTACGACTTGCTCCGCTACCACATGGGATGGACCAGTCAGCAAGGCGAGGCGCTGGACTCGCCTCCCCGTCTTCATTTCCAGTCGATGCTCACACTGGTCTGTTGCCAAGCTATTTCCGGTGACTTCTCGACCGCCCTGCCAGCTGCGGCGGGCATAGAATTCATTCATAACTACACTCTGGTCCACGGCGACGTGCAGTCCAATCGGGCGGTGGCAGAGGACCGGCCCAGCATCTGGTGGGTCTGGGGTCCCGCCCAGGCCATCAACGTCGGCGACGGGTTGCACGCCCTGGGGCGCAACACTATAATGCGCCTGGCCCAGCGGGGGATTCCCTCGGAGCGGGTTCTTCCCGCAGTCACATCCCTGGACAAGGCCTGCCTGGCGCTGTGCGAAGGCCAGTACATGGACTTGGAGTTCCAGGACCAGTTGATGGTCACCAGCGCCGATTACCACAACATGATTGGCCGCAAGACCGGGGCTTTGGCCGGGTGCGCAACCGAATTGGGCGCTATCGCTGCCGGGGCAGAAAACGAGGTTTGCGCCGCCTTTCAAAAGATGGGCCACGGCCTGGGCATGGCCTGGCAGATCAGCCTGGATATCGCGGACTTGTGGGGGAATAGGGCCGACGGGATGACCTCCAGCAACATGCTTAACAAGAAGAAAAGCCTGCCCCTTATTTACGCTTTGGAAACCTCCTCATTGGCCGATAAGCGAGCGTTGGGTAACATTTATATGAAGCGGGTCCTACAACCCGAGGACATCGCCCAAGTGATTGGGATCCTCGACCAAGCCGGGGCCCGTCCCTTCGCCGAATCCAGAGCCCGTGAGCTTGCCGATGAAGCATTAAGCGATTCCGGGCTTTCTGGTTCCGGGCTTACTAACGAAGGACTGCAACCCTTGAGAGACCTGACAGATTGGGCTTTAGAAGGCCAGGGCCATGACTAAACGCAGCCTCACCGGTCTGGACATGGCTGGCAAGCGGGTGTTGGTCCGGGTCGACTTCAACATTCCCATCGAGCAGGGTATCGAGGCCATCGCCTCCTACGACCAGCGCCTGAGGGCCACTCTGCCCACCATCCACTATCTGTTGGAACGGGACTGCAAGGTTATTCTTTGCTCCCACCTGGGACGGCCCGGCGGCAAAGTAACCGAGGATCTACGCCTAGCGCCGATCGGTGACCGGCTAGGCTTTCTGCTGGGCAAGCCGGTCAAGAGCGTGAAAGATTGCATCGGGCCGGAGGTAGCATCCGCCGTCGCGGATATGGCTCCCGGTGATGTTGTTCTGCTGGATAACCTACGCTTTTACCCCGGCGAAGAGAAAAACGACCCGGGCTTCAGCCGTGGCCTAGCAGCGAACGCCGATTGTTTCGTCATGGACGCCTTCGCCGTGGCCCACCGCCCCCACGCCTCCACAGTAGGCGTGCCGGAACTGCTTCCTTCGGCCATGGGCATTCTGGTGCAGAGAGAAGTCGAATCCATGGGTAAGGCCCTGGAATCTCCGGAACGCCCCTTGGCGGCCCTACTGGGCGGAGCCAAGGTCAGCGACAAGATACTGGTGCTGGAGAACTTGCTGGACAAGCTGGACCACATATTCATCGGCGGAGGGATGTGTGTCACCTTCCTGAAGGCCCAGGGCATTAACACCGGGGCCTCCAACGTGGAAACCGACCGGTTGGACTTCGCCCGGGAACTGATGGAACGGGCCAAACAGCGGAATATCCAGGTCCATCTTCCCGGTGATTTAGTCATTGCCGACCGGTTCGGTGCCGACGGAGAAGTTAAAACCGTCGCGTCGGGACAGGTTCCCGACGATTGGTTCATAATGGACGTGGGCGGCGATACGGCGACCCGGTTCGCCAAAGACTTGGCCGCATGCCGGACCATCATCTGGAACGGGCCCATGGGTGTGTTCGAGATGCCCCGCTTCAGCCAGGGCACCCGCGTGGTCGCCCATGGAATCGCCGAAACCCCGGGAATAGCCACTGTTGTAGGCGGCGGGTCCACAGCCGAAGCTGTGGAGGAAATGGGCTTGATGGACCAAATGACCCACGTTTCCACTGGCGGCGGAGCATCCCTGGAATTTCTGGAGGGCAAAGAGTTGCCGGGAATCGCGGCATTGCCCGACGCCTGAAAATCGGTTCACTTTTTACAATACGGATGATTCGACAAGCTCAGGAAGAACTGGAAACAGGACTCCTGGCGTTCGTAGCGAGCCTGTCGAAGGACTCAATGCAATGACATCTAAGCAACTTCACATAAGCTGGGTGAGGGCTAGCGCATGATTGACCAAGAAGAACTCCGAGACTGTTACACTTCTACATCTTCCAAGATTGTCCTCTTGGTGGTGGACGGATTGGGCGGCTTGGCCCATCCCGATACCCGCCTTTCCGAGTTGGAAACGGCCAATATCCCCAACCTGGACGCCATGGCCCAAGAGAGCGCCTGCGGACTAACGACCCCGGTACTGCCGGGTGTCGCGCCCGGTAGCGGCCCTGGCCACCTGGCATTGTTCGGTTACGACCCACTGAAACACCTGATTGGCCGGGGCGCCTTGGAAGCTCTGGGGATCGAAGTGGCCCTCCAACCCGGCGACGTGGCCGCTCGCGGCAACTTCTGCTTGGTGGACGGTGACGGCTTGCTGGTGGACCGCCGGGCCGGGCGGATACCAACCGAGTTCAGCGCCCCCCTCTGCGAGCGCTTGGGAAAGATTGAGATCGACGGCGTACAGATAGATGTCTTCCCGGTGCAAGACTACCGGTTCGTGCTCAGATTGCGAGGCGAAGGCCTTTCCGAGCTCATATCGGAGACCGACCCTCAAGTGACCGGCGCAGCGGCCTTGCCGGTGAAACCCCTAACTCCCGAGGCGAAGCGAACGGCGGAGTTAGTCAATGAGTTCGTGTCTCAAGCCAGCAAACTCCTAGCAGAGGAGGAACGGGCCAACATGGTGCTGCTGAGGGGTTTCGCCCAGATGCCCAATCTGCCTCCCATGAACGATGCCTATCAATTAAACACGGCGGGAATCGCAGCCTATCCCATGTACCGAGGGCTGGCCGAAGTGGCGGGGATGAAGGTGATTCCCACTGGCCGAACCTTCGGCGACGAAGTGGAAACCTTGCGTCAAAACTTCGATAACCACGACTTTTTCTTCATCCATTACAAGCCGGCCGATGCTGCCGGAGAGGATGGAGATTTCGACGCCAAGGTGAAGTGTCTGGAGGATCTGGACCCGTTCATCCCTCAGATCCTCGAGTTGGAACCCGATGTTTTGATGGTGGCCGGAGACCACGCCACTCCCGCGATCATGGCCGCCCACAGCTGGCACCCAGTCCCGTTCATGCTCCATTCCAAGCTTACGAAGGGCCAGGGTGTGCCCACATTCGATGAGAAGGCCTGCGCCCTGGGCGCCATCGGCAGCATCCCGGCGACCAGCGTCATGGTGCTTGGACTCTCCCACGCCGGAAAGATGACCAAATTCGGTCCCTAGCCGGCTCGCCGGGTTTACATAAATCATGTACGCCCTGCAAACGGCATTCCCAGCGCTCATCGAAACGTAAACCATGAATCGGAGAAAACCCCATGCCTGACCTGGTCGTTGCAGGAAACTGGAAGATGAACACTACTGTCTCGGAGGCTGTTGCCCTGGCGGCTGGCGTTCGAGATGGTGCCGAGTCTGTCTTAGGCGTGGAACTAGTGGTCTGCCCGCCCTTCGTATCACTGGCCGCCGTCAGTGATGCGATTAAGGGCTCGTCGGTAAAAGTAGGTTCCCAGAACATGCATTTCGAAGGCTCCGGGGCGTTTACCGGAGAGGTCTCGCCAGCCATGCTCCAGGGCCTATGCGACTACGTGATACTGGGCCACTCAGAGCGCCGCCAGATGTTTGCCGAGACCGACGAAACGGTCAACAGCAAGATCAAATCGGCCCAAGCTGCGGGCCTCAAGCCCATCATGTGCGTGGGTGAAACTCTTGAGGAGCGCGAGGCCGGTAAAGCCTCGGACATCATCAGCGGCCAGGTCCGCGCCGGACTTGCCGGGATCAGGGACACCACGGGTCTGATCCTGGCCTATGAGCCCATCTGGGCTATTGGTACCGGGCAATCTGCCACGCCTGAGACCGCCGCCGAGATCATGGGCGGAGCGATCCTCGAGACGCTGCGCAGTCTCTTTTCAGCCTCGGCCGACAACATCTCACTGCTCTACGGCGGCAGCATGAACGCCGGAAACGCCGGAGACTATGCCGCCCAGGACTGTATCCACGGCGGACTGGTGGGCGGGGCCGCCCTTCAGGCAGAGTCTTTCCTTCAAGTGGCGGCCGCCATCTCCGCTGCCAAGAGTTAGGCATACCGACAAACCCCGTTGCGGCGTAGAATCTAACCGTGCCTGCCAACTCCAAACCCTTCATTGCCATCGTTGGCCCCACTGCCGTGGGTAAAACCCAGCTTGCGGTTGATCTCTGCCAACGCTTCGGCGGCGAGGTCATCAACGCTGACAGCCGCCAGGTCTACCGACAGATGGACATCGGCACGGCTACGCCCACTCCGGAAGAGTGCGCTCGGGCGCCCCACCACCTGTTGGACCTCCTGGACCCATTAGAGCATTTCGGACTTGGTTCGTTCTTGCCATTGGCCCAAGGCGCCGCCGCCGAAATCACCGCCAGAGGAAAGCTTTCCATCGTTGCCGGGGGCACTGGACAGTACGTGTGGGCCTTGCTGGAAGGACAGTCTGTTCCGCCGGTTCCGCCCGACCCGGAATTCAGGGCGGTCATGGAGCAGGAAGCTGCAGAGGAAGGTGGAGCCCAGGCGATTCACGACCGGCTAAGGGCGATCGACCCGGCCCGTGCCGAAACCCTGGACCCAAGGAACGTGCGCCGTGTGGTGAGAGCTTTGGAGATCTACCACGCTACCAACAAGAAACCGTCTGGTCTAGTACTGAGTTCTTCGGATGTCAGCGCCCATCTTGTGATCGGGCTGACCATGGACCGGGAGGAACTTTACCGGCGGATCGATGACCGGGTTGAATCAATGATGCGGGCCGGTTTCTTAGGTGAGGTGGAACGGCTGGCTGAAGCAGGGTATCCCATGGGCGAGGGCGCGCTGGATAGCCCCGGCTACCGGGAACTGGGACAACATGTGCTGGGCGAACTGTCGTTGGATGAAGCGGTCTCCCGCACCAAGACTCAAACCCACCGGCTGGCGCGGCGTCAGTACACCTGGTTCAAGCCGTCGGACCCCCGGATAACGTGGCTGGACGCCTCTGATCCGGGCACTCCCGAGCAGGCCGCCGCACTGGTGTCCGCGCACCTGTCAGACACCGGCCCTGTGATACAATGAGCCTCCCGTTCCACTAGGAGCCCAGACATGAAATTCACCAAGATGCACGGCGCCGGCAACGACTATGTATACGTCGACGCCCGGTCTCAGGACCGTGACTGGCCGGAGCTTTCCCGGCAGATGAGCGACCGCCATTTTGGTGTCGGCGGCGACGGCCTGATACTGATCAAGAATTCGGATGTGGCCGACCTTAAGATGAGCATGTTCAACGCCGACGGCTCCGAGGCCGAGATGTGCGGCAACGGCATCCGGTGCTTCGTTAAATACGCGGTCGACCGCGGCATCGTCCCAAATTCAGGAGCATCGGTAAGCGTTGAAACCCTGGCCGGCATCCGGCAGGTAGCCCCGATCAAAGAAGACGGCTCAGTAACCGGCGCCAGAGTTTCCATGGGACTGCCAATTTTGACCCCCGCGGACGTTCCGGTGAAGCTTGAATCGGCCGGCGAATACGGCGCGGGCCCGGTCCTAAAATATCCCTTCCTGATGGACGGGTACGACCTACCGCTTAGCTTCGTCTCAATGGGCAACCCCCATGCCGTCACGTTCATCGACACCGCCGTGGCCGAGTTCCCGTTGCACACCGTTGGGCCCAAGATTGAGCACCACTCGATCTTCCCCAACCGGGTCAACTTTGAGATCGTGAACGTTGACAGCCCCAACCACTTAACCGCCCGTGTCTGGGAACGGGGTTCGGGCGAAACTCTGGCCTGCGGCACCGGGGCCTGCGGGATAGCTGTAGCATCCATACTCACTGGGCACAGCGGAAACACAGTTGACATAACCCTGCCCGGTGGCACACTCAAGGTGGACTGGGACGGCCAGGGCGAGGTCTTCTTGGAAGGCCCAGCGCAGGAAGTATTCAGCGGGGAATGGGCGTAGATCAAAAACGGGGAGGACTGAAGTCGACATGGTGAAATTTTCGGACCGATTGGGGAAGCTGTCCCCATATCCATTTGTTGAAATCTCACGAATAATCGCCGAGAAGCGCGCCGCTGGGGCCGATGTAGTCACTTTTGGCATTGGAGACCCGGACATACCGACACCCCAGCCCATCATAGACCGCCTGTTGACCGCGTCCCAGTACGCGCCCAACCACCGCTATCCCGAAACTGATGGTCTGCCCGAGATGCGGCGGGCCTTCGCCCAGTGGTATGACACCCGATTCAACGTGAAACTTGATCCAGATACCGAAGTTCTGCCTCTAATCGGCGCCAAAGAGGGCATCGGGCACGCCGCTTTCTGCTTCCTTGACCCGGGCGATATCGCCCTTATCCCCGACCCGGCCTACCCGGTCTACGGCGTGGGCACCATGTTCGCTGGGGCCGAAAGCCACATCATGCCGCTGTACGAGAAGAACGGCTGGCTGCCCGAGCTGGACGCCATCCCGGCCGATGTGGCCCGGAACGCCAAGCTCATGTGGCTGAACTACCCCAACAATCCCACCAGCGCCACCGCCAGCGAAGAAGATTTTATTTCAGCGATCGCGTTCTGTAGAGAGAATGACATCGCCTTGCTCCACGACGCCGCCTACAGCGAGGTTGGCTACGACGGATACAAGCCTCTCAGCTACCTGGAGGTCGCCGGTTCCAAGGACATCGGTCTGGAGTTCCACTCATTGTCCAAGACCTACAACATGACCGGCTGGCGCATCGGCATGGCCGTGGGCAACGCAGCCATGATCAAAGCCCTGTTCCAGATCAAAGCCAATTTGGATTCGGGGGTGCCCCAAGCTGTTCAGGAGATGGCCATGGAGGCCTTGACCGGTCCCCAGGACTGCGTGGCAGACAACCTGGACGCCTACACCCGCCGCCGTGACAGAGTCGTGAAAGCCGTCAAAACCATGGGGATGAGCGTGGACGTCCCCCGTGCTAGCCTGTATATATGGGCCAAGGTCCCGGATGGCTACACCTCCGCTGAAATGGCGCAACTGCTGCTGGAAGAGCTGGACGTTGTGGTAACACCCGGTTCCAGCTACGGCAAGTACGGTGAAGGTTACATCCGCCTGTCCCTGACCACCCCCGACGAACAGATCGAAAAGGGCTGCCAGCGGCTGGAGACCTGGAAGATTCCCCCGCCCAAGGGCAGTTAAGTTAGGGAGTAGAGTCCATAAGTAAACGCTCCAAACGTAAACTTTCCTCAATTCCGGTAGAGCCCGAACCTGAAAAGGCGGTGCTCGTTGCGGTCGAGATGAATCGCCGCGACCACCCTTGGTCTCTGGAAGACACCCTCTCCGAACTCGAATACCTGGCGAACACGGCCGGTGCTCAGGTAGTGGGCAATGTAACCCAACGGGCGAACCGGCTGGGTTCCACTTACGTCGGCTCGGGCAAGGTCGATGAGATCCGCGAGAAGATGGAAGAACTCGAAGCAGACGTGGTCATCTTTGACGACGAGCTCACGCCCGCCCAGCAGCGCAACTTGGAGAACGCCCTCGGTGCCAAAGTCATCGACCGGACGGCCCTGATTCTGGACGTATTCGGCCAACATGCCTCGACTCACGAGGGGAAACTACAGGTGGAACTGGCCCAGCACGAGTACCTGCTCCCGCGCCTGGCCGGCCAGTGGTCTCACTTGGAGCGTTTGGGCGGCGGCATCGGAACCAGGGGCCCCGGTGAGACTCAGATTGAAACCGATAGAAGGCTGGTCCGCAACCGCCTGCAGAAGATCAAGTCAGAACTGAATGCGGTCCGCCGGCGCCGTAGCGTCCACATGGAGCGGCGCAAGAGATCCAGCATCCCCATGGCGACCTTGGTGGGCTACACCAACGCCGGCAAAAGCACTCTTTTCAATGCGCTGAGCGATGCCAAGGTGACCGCCGCCGATCAACTGTTCTCTACCCTAGACCCGGTCACCAGGCGCATACGGCTGCCTTCCGGCGCGCAGCTACTTTTGAGCGACACTGTGGGGTTCATCCAGAAACTTTCGCCCAAGGTAGTTGCCGCTTTCCGCGCAACATTAGAGGAATTGCAGCAATCTGACATCCTGCTCCACGTCATAGACGTCGCCCACCCCAAGGCCCCGGAGCAGACCAGGGTTGTGGAAGAAACCCTTAGGGACCTGGGGCTGATGGACAGGCCCAGGATATTGGTCATGAACAAGATGGACCTTATGGCCGAAAGGTCTCTAGACAATTCCAACGGCGATTCACCCAGCCTGCCTGCCCACGAAGCGCAGTCGGGTATCTTAGTGTCGGCCGCCAAAGGATGGAACCTCGACGACCTGCTCAGGGAGATCGAGGAGACCCTCATTGACATGGACGGCCCATTGACTGTCGTTGATACTGCGGGCAGCAGCCGAGGTCTGTAGCAGAACACCGGGCTTCGGTGATATT
>ERZ651768.3722-NODE-3722-length-10119-cov-41.581060_pt1 | contig 10119 bp, 9 predicted proteins | sample MGYA00514754_ERZ651768 | MGnify/ENA metagenome assembly ERZ651768 | reverse complement strand
CGTCCAGTTTTGGTTCGCTGACATATTCAATATCTGCCATATCATCTAAGGCTTTTTTTAGCCGTTCATCAAATGCGCTTAATTCTTCATCCGACATGGCATTCGCCAAGGACATCATGGGTATACGATGGGTGACAGTGCCAAAAGCTTCCAATGGCTCAGCACCAATACGCTGTGTCGGTGATTCCGGAACAATCAGTTCCGGATGCTGTCCCTCCAATTGTTCCAGTTTGCGGAAAAGCTGGTCGTATTCTCCATCAGAGATTAGGGGATCATCCAGGATATAGTAGCGGTAGTTATGATCGTTGATCTGTTGTCTAAGTGATTTAATTTTTTTGGTTATAGCTACCATTGCATAGATTTTAATCGTTCTTCAAAATATTTTATCGGATCAATTAGTGGTTTTTTATAAGGTTTGATGTTACCATTTTTATCCAACGGAGTTGCATACATGGACTGATAGGATGTAGCAACTGTGAAGAAATAGGTAACTGAATCTGCACCCGGCACTTCGGGTTCAAATTTAAAGGTATAAAAACCTCCTTCCTTGATCAGAGGTATTTCCTGCATATTTTCCATAATGTTCGTTTTATAAAAAATACTTACCCTTGCTATGCTGTCTTCCGGGAGATCAACGTATAACTGCAATTTTGTCGGTCGGTCATCAAAAATGTTCTTAGGGGGCTTGTGCAATAATGTCGACATTGCCTGGAAGTAAGATCCTGAATAATCGGACGCTGAATCCGGCAATGATGCAGTCAGCGAACCGCCAGACAGGTAAATGAATATTACTACTGAATAGATGCCTGAATTATTACATGCACGGCAACATGTGCGTTTACCCATGGGCATTACAATTCTTTAAAATGGATACAATCCTTATACCAGTTTTGATATTCTCCTATTTGATGAACCCAGAAATTGATACTGCATTTTGCTTTGCCTATGCATACCTGGGGCGGGTTGCGTTGATTGTCACTGTGCATAACCACAATAAGCTGTTTGATAGGCTTTTTAGCGTATTGTCCCATATTTGTTAAAGCGGAGTAGGCAAAGCCCAGATCATCATTTATCCTGTTCCTGTCCACTTGAATATCGACCTGATACACCCGGCCCTGCCTGGTATTATAGATGTTAGCACCCAATAATTCAGGGGAGGTATGATTTCGATCGAAATAATGAGGTGTCATGGCAAGAATCTGATTATCACTGAACTGTGGTTTTGCTGCGAATAAGAGCGGTGTCAGGAGCATGATAATAAGTAATCTGTGGAATATCATCGCTTGAATTTAATTAAGATTACAGCAATGATTAAGACTAAGAGCGTGACCGCAATTATTACAAATTGAATACGTTTTTTGGAATACACAATTGACTGAGCCTCAAGTATGTAGTCATCATTCAAAAAATCTTTTAACCCAAAGGTCCACAGCAGCGTATCACCGGCGATCGAATCGGCATTTGTAGAGATGACAACGCCAGGCAGAAAGATTCGGAATTTGAATTGATCATCCTGTAGTTGCCCTGTTATGTGCATTTCTTTTGAGTAACGATCCACTGCATCTTGGTATGCAGCTGGATAATTTTCTGGTAATTGTGTTAAAAAAGGTTGCAGCACATCATCTACAAATAAACTGGCCGCATCATCTATCGAGTACAACTCAGTAAAGTTTTTTCGATCCACGTAGCCACGGATATAATTTTCAATTCTTTCAGCCAGTATATTTTCCAGCATAGTTGTTGAATCTTCCTGCAGATCATTTATCGCCGTTGTACCGATATAGTACAGAGCTTCCCCAACCCATTCTGTAGAGTCATCTTCCGTGTTGCCTAGACTATCCCCGAATTTTGGATACTTACGAAAAACTTCTCGTCCTTTGAAAAATTGAATAACTGCATACCGCGTACCGATCCATCCAGCAGTGCGTTTTACATCTATTGGATGGGCAAGTTGTACTGGTGAACTTTCACCAGCAGAAAAAGCAACGGGGCCAGAAAGCAGTCCAGATGTTTCCATGATCCAGGTGGTTTCTTCATCTTTTATTTCTGTTGCAATCTGTGTTGTCCAGGGATTTCCAAAAGGGTGTGGGAAATCGTCATTAAATACATCAGTAGAATCCCCTTTGGTGACAAATTTCATAGTATATCTTCCATCAGGTAACACACGTACAGTAACCAGGTGTTCCACACAACTGGGAAATACTAACCCAATAAGTAACATTAATATGATTGTTTTACGATTCATTGTTAAGGCCAGTGGCAAGGTAGAGTTTCGGAACAAACTGCACACAAATCAAACCGGTGATAGTGCCCACCAAAGTGTCAATTGGATAATGAAATGCACAAATCACTGTAGATAATAAGACGGCAATCAAGAACAATAATAAAGGTATCCGCCACTGAGGGAAAAGCCGTGCCCCAAATGTTGTTACCACTACGGCTGCAGCGCAATGCAAGCTGGGAAATGACCCGCCCCCTTGGTCATAAGAATAAATAAAATTCATTAGGGGAATAAAAACTATACCATGCGGAATAATCCAATCCCGGAAAAGCACCGGACCAGAACTGGGGAAAAGGATTATGAACCATTCATGAATAATTGCAGTAGTGGTCAGGGTGAACATATATAGTTCGACCAGTGGTTGTTGAGTTTTATATGCCAGCGATGCAAATAAAATAACGCTTACATAGTACATAAAATATGCACCATGAAAAAATTCCAGCCAAAATAAATTCATACTGACTGGTAGGGTAAGGTACCATTCCTTGCCAAATATTGCTAGATCCCAGGCCATCACTTTTTGGTCAAGATCAAAGGGTATCAGCGCATTGCGCAGCATAGTGGCCTGAACATATAGCAGCAGATAAAATAGTACCGGATATAGTATATGTAATCGTCCATATACGCTAAATGGTTTTTGATGATGAACTTGAGCCAGAATGATAACCGTAAGACAAGCAATAACATTGAAGAGCAAATGGTACCACGCGTCAGTGATAAATGTTGCCCGTATCAGACAGTGAATAGACAAGCAAAATAAATATAATATAATGACTCGATCAGTGGGGTTGAGGTGCCTCATTATAAAAGATACGAGTTTAAGGGATGAATGTAAATGGAATAAAAAAAGGGGTGCCATTGGGCACCCCTTTTGCTAGTAAAATAATGCTGTTTTAGAAAGTCATCCGCAGTGAATTCTGCAGGGTGCGAATTATTAGTAATGCGTCCGCACCATCTATATACCCTGCGGGATTGAAATTACCGGTCATTACATCGGACTGCATTATGCCACGCTCACTGCAGAGGGCCATGGCATTGTAGGCTGGATGGCTGCTGGGTACATCGCTAAACCGGGATGGGTTTTCACCAAAATAACGAACTTCCAGGCTATTATCCCTGGTGGCTACCACCAATAGTCTTTGTACGGCCATGGCATATTCAGCCCGGGTAATAGTTTCTTCAGGGTAAAAACGCCCGTCTGGTCCTGTTTCCAGGATACCATGTTGTAATACTTCGTTAATCCATGTTGAAGCCCAATGACCGCTGGCATCCGATGGAGTTCTTGCATTTCCACCAGCACCCATTTGTGAAGGCGTTTGGAAACCGTCGCTTTGAGCGGGTAAACGAGCAATTAGTTCACTAATCTTTAATTCTTCTGCAAATATGACAGCAAGATCGGCCCGGCTGATCTGCTCCTGCAAGGCGATCTTTTTACCAGCTTCTGTTCCCGGCATAGCTCTTACGATTTTCTGTGATCGTTTCCATTGGTTATCTGCCTTTCCGGCATAGTCGCCTTTCATCTCAACAACACGGCGAAAATAGGATTCTGCATCATTAAAATCATAGTTATACAAATGGGCTAGACCGTAGTAAAATAATGATCCTTCGTGTTTTTTATCCCGCTTCAGTGCTCTATCCAATATGTTTGTTGCTTTTTTAAACCACTTTTTCTCATCCTTCCGCATGACAATCCAGGTGCGTGCGCATATAGCTAGTACATCTGGATTTTTATCCCCGTCTACCTTGCCAATATATTTTTTGGCTACTTTGGTATCTCCAAGGTGTGCGTTAGCCAATCCCAATCCAGCTACTGCTGCTACGAATTTTTTGTCCAGGTCTAATGCCCGCTGAAATGAATTAAGCGCAGCATCATAATTTCCGGAATCCACGGCCCGCATGCCGGCCCGAAAATGGTATGCTGGTGTATCAACGTCACTTTGCGGTTTTGTGGCACATCCTCCAATGAGAAGTAATGCTGTAAAAGCATAAAAAATAAAATGGATACGTTTCATAATAAATCCTTACCTTTTTTTCAACAGGGTGAATATAGGTTGAAATATATTGAAAATAAATGCCTTGAATACATATAGTTGATTTATATCACAAGTCCCCCATTTTTATTATTTGGTTAATGGTTTATATTTAAATAATTTAGAATATTGGTGAATCCTGTATAGATTTGTATTCTTAGCGAGGAAAATAGGTGGGATTTATACGAATGAAAAATATATATAGAATTATTGTTGCGTGCTTGGTGCCGCTGACATTGTTGCTGGCCCAAGCGCAGACTGCCCAGGGTGTAGGCTATGGCTTGACGAAAGATGCTGCTATTGAGCAGGCAAAACGGGACGCCGTAGAAAATGGCCTGGGGGCCTATATCAGTTCTGAAACGGTGGTAACAGCCACCTCACTGAGTGATAATATTTATTCCAAGGCCCAGGGATTTGTGAAAAAATTTGACATTGTCAAAGAAAAAAAGGATCCTGATGGCAATTGGGAGATCACTATTTCTGCGGAAGTTACCCAGATTCTAGATCAGGTGATGCAGGATGAAGTTGCGATGCAGACGCTGTTGAATTCTATGAATCGACCCAGAATCATTTTTCTGTTACGGGAAGAGAATTTGATTGATAATACTCCAACAGATTTTGCTGAGACAAAGCTGTTAAGCATGTTTTATAATAAAGGATTCGATGTCGTTGATCGACAATTAGTACAGGCCTTAAAAGGGGAACCGGATTATGAGCAGGCTTTGAGTGGTAATGTCGCCGCTGCTGCTAAGATTGCCGCCATGCTGGGAGCCGAAGTTATTGTTATCGGTACAGCCAAGATCTCATCAGGGGGCGTGTTTTACGGTATGACTTCCGGGCAAGCAGACTTGAATGGAAAAATTGTTCGGGCTGACACCGGGGAAATTTTAGCGGTTGTACCCAGTGCGCATGGCAAAAAGCCGCATATTTCAGCGTCTACGGCCGGTGTCAATGCAGTGAATGACGCGGCCGATAAACTGGGGACGGATATTATTCGCCAGTTGATCCAAAAATGGAGTACCCAGCAATCTAATTTTATCAAAGTATTTATTGTCTTGAAGAATGCCGATTTTGGATCGTATATGATGTTCCAGTCATTTTTACAGGCCCAGACCGTTTCCGGTATTCGCAATGCCTATTCTAAAAGTCTTAACGATGGCGTGGCTGAGTATGAGGTTGAATATGAGGGTAAGGCCCAGGATCTGGCCATGGGGTTGAGCCAAACTACCCCAGATGGGCTAAATTTTAAAGTCACCGGTATGTCCGGTAACCGTATTACAGCTGAAATTGTTCAATAAAGGAGTGGGATCATGAAGCGTATATTCGCAGGATTGTTATTAATAAGTGTTGTCTTTGCTCAAGATACTTTTGTCGGCGATACATTCGATCGCGGATCTATCGATTATAACGGCCGCAAGGTAAAAGCCACCGGCATTGGTTATATCCCGCAGAATGTGATCAACGCTGGGCAGGCCCGCCGGGCCGCACTGCGGATAGCTAAGCAGGATGCCATGCGCCAGTTGATTGAGATCGTTAATGGCGTAACCTTGACCAGTGAGACCACCATGAGTGGGGCCATGTTTGATGATGTGATCAAAACTCAGGTACAAGGCGCGATTCGCGGTGCCTACCAGGTTGGAGATCCGAAATATTTAAGTGACACTTCCATTGAGGTCGCCTATGAAGTCCCGATGGCGGGTATCTCTGAGGTAGTAATTCCGGTCGCCGGTTTTCTTGATCCTTTTGCACCTGCGGCTGCCGGCGCACCAGCAGATGAGACTGCTGAAGCACCCACAACTGGTTCGGTTACCGGCTTGATCATTGATTGTACTGGCCTCGGTGTTCGACCGGCCATGTCACCCCAGATTCTTGATCAGAATGGCGGTGTGATCTATGGTTCGGGTAATTATACAAGGGAATTTGCCATAAAAAATGGAGTGGCTGGATATGCCCGCGGATTGGATGCGGGGAAAGCGGATGACCGCGTAAAAGGTAACCCACTGGTCATCAAGGGTGTGGCCACTGCTGGAAGTAACAATGTGGATGTTGTAATAGGCAACTCAGATATTATGAGAATTAGGTCTGCCAATAGTTCTTATGGTATTCTCAAAGATTGTAGAGTGCTGATAGTACTTGATTAATAAACTAATGGAGAAATAATGATACATAGAATTTCAATGATGAAATTATTGCACTTAATGTTGCTTTTGGCACTGGTAATCATGGTGCCGATTATTGCTCAGGATGAAGTTAAATCAGTAGTACAGGAAAAAGACGCGGCAGTAGAGGATGAATCAGAAGTAGTAGTAGTTCCTGATACAGATAGTATCCCTGATATGAATCTGAATCCAGGTGACATAGCCCCTACCTGGGCCCTAATGTATGCCCCGGCTAAATTTGAATTTTTGAAGAACTGGACTGTGGAACGGAGTGCGAGACTGCGCAAGTTCAAGAGTCAGCCCAACCGCCATGTAGTAGTAGTGAGCTTTTTTGCTACCTGGTGCAAGCCCTGTATGAAAGAATTACCCTTGTTGCAGAATTTGTATGAAAAATACGATGGGCAGCGGGTGAAATGGTTCTTGGTGGATATTACCGAAGCAACGCGAACCAGCCCAGGATTTGAGGATTCGCCTGTGGCCGGTCCTTTCCTAGCTAAAAAAGGAATTACGATGCCGATCCTAAATGACAACCGCGGTGTGGCCAAGGAACGGTATGGGGCTAAAACACTGCCCCGCCTTTTTGTGATCGATAAATTTCAGACAATCCGGTTAACCAAGAAGGGCTTTCACGAAGGGGAGGATTTCGAAGGTGAAATTTCTGGCGTAGTTGATGAATTACTGGTGGAGGCAGAAGAATAGTTCTTTTGTGTTCCAGCGCACTGCAAGTTTGCCAAACATGTTTTAAACTGTGAGGGTTTTATGAAAAAATCACTAGTATATGTATTGCTGACCTGTTTAATAACAGGTTTTGCGTGGAGCCAGGATACCCGCCCAACGATAGCTATTCTGGATTTTGAGGGGCAGGGTATTAGCGTACAAGAAGTGCAAACATTGACCGAACGGATGCGTTCGGAAATTGGCAGTACCAATGCAGTACGTCTCATCGAAAGAAAAGCTATTGAAAGTATCATGGCGGAACAGGGACTGGCCCAATCCGGTTGTGTATCTGATGAATGTGCTGCTGAAGTTGGTCAACTTTTGGGTGTCCAGTTCATGATTAGTGGTACTATTGGGAAACTGGGTGATACATTTACGATCGATGTAAAAATGTTTTCCGTAGAAACCGGTGCTACTGAGCGTTCGGTTAACGCCAGCCATGAAGGTGATATTGCCGGTCTTTTGACTGAAATGCAGATCCTGGCCTGGGAAATTGTTGGGCTGCAGGCCCCACAGCGTTTACGTCTAAAACGCGGTGGTGCACAGGATAAACCTACTGTAGCTATTTTGGATTTTGAGGGTAGAGGAATTTCTGCAATGGAAGCCCAGACACTGACCGATCGGTTCACCACAGCCATGAGTGGCACAAAACGAGTACAAATGGTTGAACGTGGCGTCATGTCAGAAGTGCTGGAAGAGCAAGGGATGACCGGTGCCGAATGCAGTAGCCAGGAATGTGCCGCTGAAGTGGGGGCCATGCTTGGTGTGGAATTCATGGTCAATGGTGCCATTGGTAAGCTGGGTGAGGCCTATACCATTGATATAAAAATGTTCAGCGTTGCCACTGGCGCGGCAGAGAATATGCAGAGTGTGACCTACGAGGGTAAGGTAGAAGGCATGATCGTTGAAATTGAGATCCTGGCCTGGACGATTCTAGGTTTGGACCCACCAAAAGATTTAATTAAGAAACGTCGTAAATATGCTGGTGATGATGTAGCTGATGAAGGTGGTGGTGGCATAAATATTAGCCTGCCCTTGCTGGGCGGACTGGCTTTACTTGCCGGCGGAGCCTATGTTTTGCTCCAGCCTGAAGCCCCATCTCCTTTACCAGAACCACCGACACTTCCTGAATAGATAGCAACATGAAAAAAGGTATTTCAGCAAATTATATAGTATTACCCCTAGCATTGGCTTTGGTCTTGTTCCAGGACTTATTGGGACAATCGCTTAGCTTTGACGGAGATCAAGATTATGTAAACGTAAATACTGTGGCAAGCGAAATGCATGTGGGAGAAGCCGATTGGGCTGTTTCCTTCTGGGTAAAACCAGATTTGAGCTCATTTCCTGAAAATGATTCCTACATTTTGGGCGTAAATACCAGCACGGGTGGTAATGCTCTACATGTGGGACTCAAGAAAGACACGGGCTATCCCATTGTCTTTGAAATAAACAGCATTCATATTACTGGGTCTACTGGAGCAACGGATCAAGAATGGAACCATATTGTTTATTCCAAATTAGGATATACAGGTACTATTTATTTGAATGGTGTTTCCCAGGGGACTCATGGCGCATACCATTCTTTGTATAATACGCATCAATGGACTATTGGGGGAGAATATGATGCTCAAGTGCTTAGCAATGAATTTGTAGGCCTGGTGGATGAAGTAGCTGTTTGGGATGATGACCTCACAGCTGCGGAAGTAGCTGCCCTGTACAATTCAGGGGCGCCATTATCTGCTAGCACGAATGCAGGAGATTATACATCTCAAGGTGATTTACAAGCATACTGGCTCATGAATGAAGGTTCTGGATCCACAATTGCTGATGCGACTACGAATAATAACTCTGGTACAATTACCGGTGCAACTTGGAGCACGGATACACCGGGGAGCTCATCAAGCACTACCACTCCGGCTGTAACCAATGTCAGTTCTACGACAGCTGATGGTACTTACGGCCCGGGTGATACGCTAGATGTGACAGTTACTTTTAGTGAAATTGTTAATGTGAATATCGGAACAATTGGATGCGGAGATTTTCTGATTGATAGCCTTCCTTTCACTCATCAATATTCCAATGTGGATCATGGCGATGAGTGGGACGTAGCCGGCAGTGATGGTTCGGATGTGGCTTACACGTTTAATCTTTCTCAGAGTACAACCATTAGTGTAACAACTTGCGCATCCTATAGTGATTACGATACCAAACTAGAGATTTTCACAGCCAGCGGTGAATGTGTGCCAACAACGACATCATACTATAATGATGATTATAGTTGTGTTTATAATAACCTAAGGGCAACGCTACCTAGTTGTGAATTGGCAGCAGGAACATACTATATTGTTGTGGATGGTTTTTATGGATATACCGGTAACTACCAGTTAGATATTACTGATATAAGTGGACGTTTTGAAAATGACAATAATGTGTCAGACGATTACATATCTGGGAGCGTTGATCACCCAGGTTTTACAAATACGGATGACTATGATTATGAAGTCAATAAACTAAGAGATGATGGATACCGATCTTGGGAAATAGAAGAAATTCTTGGTATGACAAAAACGGATCCGATTATTTTTTCACGAACAAGTGGAACGAATACACCAAAAATCATAATGGAAACAGGCGTTGCAGATAGTGCAGCCTACTATGTGAGTGGCACAGGTACAACTACCTTATCATTTCAATACGTCATATTCAGTGGCGATTCCAGTAACGATCTAGACTATGTTAGTACTAATGCGCTGGTAGAAAATGGTGGTACGATCAGGGATGTTAACGGTAATGATGCTATTCTAACCCTGCCCACGCCTGGGACCACCGGATCATTAGCGGCCAATAAGGCGCTGGTAATAGATGGTATTGCACCAATCGTAGCTTCTGTTTCATCGACTTCCGCGGATGGTACCTATGACGTAGGAAGTGT
>ERZ651768.3720-NODE-3720-length-10121-cov-2.880924_pt1 | contig 10121 bp, 7 predicted proteins | sample MGYA00514754_ERZ651768 | MGnify/ENA metagenome assembly ERZ651768 | reverse complement strand
TTGTAAATGATATCCAGGTCTCCACCGCTATCCCGGCTGGATTCGTCATCCGATTTTTCCTTTGCCAATTCTTCAAAGTCTGCACCTTCTTTAAGCTCTTTGATAATACCGTCTATTTTTTCTTCCGCTATGCGCACAAAATATTCTCGATTTTTTTGTAATTCGCTGATGGACTGGGTTCGCAAGGCTTTGGGTGGGAATAGTGCGGCGAGAATGTGGCGGGTTCGAAAAGATTCGGGACGATAGAATTTCTGCTTGTTGTCCTCATAGTATTTTTTGACATCCTTGTCTGAAATGTCGATCTTGCCTTTAATTCTCTCATTTAACAATTGCCTGGCATGGATATCCACTTCCATTGAGCTTTTAAGATCCTGCAAGGTGATGTTTCTTGCGCTCAGGGCCTTTTCGAATTCTTCATCGCTGGCATACGGTTCGCGAAGGGCTTTCACCTCTTTTTCAATCAATTCGGAATCCACCTTTAGATTCTTTTTTTCACCCTGTTGATGGACCAGCTCCCGCACGACTTCTTTTTCTATCAAGTCTTTCACGATGCTGGTTTTTTCACGCATGGTCAGCGGCCGTCTGACGTTTTTTAAAATCTTATTCAGTCTGAACTCAATATATTTCGATGGGATATCCACCCCGTTTACTCGCGCCACAATATCGGGAATTTTCAGGGTTGCTGTAGAGGATTGTGCGGACGCTTTTTCCACTTCCGGAAAGGTAAGGGCATAAAGGGAAAAGACAACAAGAACTAAAAGGCAGAATCTGTTTTCCATTATTTCGTCAAAGGGTAAAAGTTTATTCATATTAAAGTGCCGGGGAATCGCAGGAGAATAGCACTCATAAAATTGTGATGCAATACCTGTTCGGTAAATTGACGGATCGGTGAGGCTGTGGGAAAATCCCTCTTCTTATGACTACCCACCCCTCATATAAAGTTTCCTGGATTGCCTATGCCTGCCTTTTCGCTTCAGGAGCCGCGAGCCTGGGTTATGAGCTGATATGGTTTCGGCATTTGGCTCTGGTGTTCGGAGCCAGTTTGTATGCGCTGAGTGCCGTGTTGTGTGCGTTCATGATGGGGCTTGCGGCAGGAGCCTGGGTTATGGGACGGGTTTTGGCCAGGGCGGGCAATGAGATAGCGCCGGATAAACTGATTCGTGGATATGGATTGCTGGAGGGGTTGATCGGGCTATATGCCCTGTATTTTCCTTTGGGATTGGATCTTCTGGAAAAACTGTATCCTTTGATTTTGCCTGAAAGCGGACAGGTGGGCCTGGGGGTGCACATGCTGGAGTTTTTCCTGAGCACGCTCTTAATGTTTCCCGCTACCTTATTGATGGGGGCTACTTTGCCGCTGGTAGGATGCTGGGCTACCGGCAATCAGGCACAGCAGGTTTTTACCCAGGTTTCGCGGTTATATGGGGTCAATACTTTTGGCGCGGTTTTTGGCTGTCTTTTTACCCAGTTTTTTGCCATCCGCCTTTGGGGGGTCCAGGGCGCGACCTGGTTCGCGATGGGACTCAACGTGGTGGTTTTTATGCTGTGTTATGGTCGGCCACAAATTTTTTCTGCGGTGATTTCTGGTTCCATCCAGGTTGAAGATAAACCGGCAAAACGTAAAGGCAAACAAGATACGGAAGCGATGGTTTCCCCCGCCGTTGTCGTGTTGGTTTTTGCCATGTTTGCCTATTCCGGAATGGCTTCCTTGTCCAGCCAGATTTTATGGACCCGGATTCTTGTTTTCCCTCTTGGCAGTACTTTGTATTCGTTCGCACTTATCCTTTCCACGTTTTTGCTGGGAATCGCGATAGGAAGCTTGACCGCAAATAAACTGCTGGGGCGGTCCCACCATGTTCTCAAGTTTGTGGGTATTGAAATTGCCATTGGAGTTTTTTGTATCGCCATCCTTCCCGTGCTGGGAAACCTGACGGAATGGACCGCGCTGGCGGATCGTTATTTTTACAGTCTGGATCCCTCTTCCGGCAAAACCTTTTTGATCCGATCATTGTTCGCATTTGGACTGATGTTCCTTCCCACTTTTGGTTTTGGGCTTCTTTTCCCGTTAGCCAATCATATCTACTCTTACCGCTTCGAGGGGGTCGGGAAAATCCTGGGCAACACCTATTCCGTCAATACGGTGGGCGCGGTATTGGGAACCATCCTGACACCCTTCGTATTCATACCTCTTTTGGGAATCCGCTTATCCCTTTATGTGATTTATTCGGTATTGATCCTGTTTGGTTTTTATATTTTGGGAAGAGTCCGGGGATTTCTGCCATTGTCCAGGGTGATGCTGTTGGGCGGAGTATTTTTTATCCTGGTCCTTGGGAAAGGTTTTTGGGTTCCGGATATAGAGACCCTCAAAGCCGGGCAGGGCAACTTTGCGCGGCTGGAAGTGAATGTTCCTCCGGAACGCATACGCCTGCTGGATTACAAGGAGGGCGAATATTCCACCATCAGCGTGGTAGAGGATAAGGAGAGCCGGGCGCGTACGATTTATCTGGATGGATTCAGCACCGCCACCGTGTCCCGTTCGTTTTCCGGCAGTACTTATATGCAGGCCATGGGATTTGTGCCAATGGCGTTGCATCCCGCTCCTAAACGTGTTCTGGTGATCGGATTTGGCACCGGCAACACTATGGGAACGGCTTCCCTGTTCCCGGGCGCTGAAGTTCACGGGGTTGAAATTGATAAAAATGTGCTGGAGTTTTCAAAATGGTTTGCCACCTGGAACCATGATGTTTTAAGCCGATCCAATACAAAAATGTTTATTCAGGATGGCAGGACTTTTTTGAAATGGTCGAAGTCCAATTACGATGTCATCATTATGGAACCCATGTCTCCCCTGCAGGCCGGAGTGGTGAATCTTTATTCCAGGGAATTTTATGAACTGGCTTTGAGCCATTTAAAAGAAGACGGCTTGCTGGTGCAATGGCTCCCCTTGCATCTGGTGGGACCTGAAGAAGCCAGGTTCATCACCCACACGTTTAGGCAGGTATTCCCCGAGTTTTCGGTTTGGAACAGCTTTCTCACGCGGATTGTCCTGCTGGTAGGAACCCGGAAAACGGTAACGCTGGATAAAAATCATTTCGAGATGCTTATGCGTAGCGAAGAAATAAAGCAAATTGCCGAGGAAATGAAAGTGAACTCGTTTCTGGATTTCGCGGATTTTTTTATTACGGATGGAAAACGCCTGTCGCCTTTTTTGGCAGGGGCCGGTGAGATTACCGATGACTCACCATTACTGGAGTTTTCTTCTGTTTCCCTCCTGCCTCCGTTACAATGGGAGACCGATGAAAGCTTTTTGAACCTTTTGCGTTACCGGCTGGATCAGTTTCCCAATGTAAAAGGAATGCGGGCGCGGGAACTCAAAGTTTTTAAGCAAAATTATGCTGTTCGGACCGGGCAGAGGTTTGGCCTGTTTGCGCGCCGTTATCATGGACCGGGAGAAGACTTTTTTGCCTCCGGCAATTATTTAGCTGGACTGGATGCGTTAAGGATTTATTTTGCATCGCGTAAAACTTCTCGTATTCATTTGCGGGACGCGCGTTGGAACGACTGATAATGTTTTTGTAAAAAGGTAAACCATGAGTTTTAACCGGAGCGACAAAATTCTGATAATCCTGTTGGTGTTGTTCAATGCCGGTCTTTTTTATTATTTTGGCGCCGGGTTTAATCGGGGCGATTGGGTCGTCATCAAAGTGGCGGAAAAACAGGTGGCCCGCTTTCCTCTCATGACAGACCGGGTCATCCAGGTGCAAGGGCCTCTTGGAACCACGGAGGTGGAAATCAATCAGGGCAGGGCGAGGATAGTCCGCTCCCCCTGCAAGCTCAAGGTCTGCATCAAGTCGGGATACATCCAGTATGCCGACCGCCTCTCAGCATGCCTGCCGAATAAAGTGGTGGTGAGGATTGAAGGGGAAAGCCAGCGAGGGTTGGATGCTGTCGTGGGATGATGAATTTTTTTTGCTGAGGCCTCTATTAATTGGAAGTTTTAGGAGAGCCTTTCTAAGAATTTGATGTTTTATATTTCGGCAATTCGCGTGCCCTTTATTTTAAAAGGCACGCTCATAGCCGCAGGGATTTTTAGAGATGCCTATGACCTTGCAATTCCCCACTCCATTAAAAGGTACATTCAAATTTTCGCTGCGTTTGGGGCTGGTTTTAATGCTGGCTCTTGCGGTAATCCCGAGTGGGGTTTGGTCTTTTTCAGGCGACCCGATCCATTACCACTTACAAATAGAACTGGAACCTTCGTCCCGGTTTGCCAAAATAGAAGACACTATTCAGTTCAAACCTCCCAAGGAGAACTGTGAATCCTTTACCTTTTACCTTCATGCTGACCTGAAACTGAACAGGCACCAGGTTCCAGCAGGTTGGCAGATGCACATCTCTAATCATAAATCCGCTGAACCCCAACTCGTCAAGATCGAGATTACAAAAAGCCGTTCCGCTACCTGCCCTGAAATATTTTCAATGGTGTTGGATTATTCCGGGATTCTTTACGATCCGGAAGCTGATGACCCTGCAGGTTCCAGCGGTTTCTTTTTTTCCGGTGCCAGTTATTTTTACCCACAGTCAAAGGGGCCTTCCCCTCTTGTTACTTTTGAGATGCAGGTTTCCCTTCCCGGACCCTGGCAGGCGGTGAGCCAGGGGAAACGATCCGGCGATCACTTTTCTGGAGCGAGAAGAATTGTTTCCTGGAAGTCTTCCCGGCCTTCGGAAGAAATCTATTTGATCGGCAACCAGTTCCACATATATGAAGCGAAGCATAACGGCCTTTCTCTGTACGCGTTTTTACTGGAAGAGGAAGATGAACTGGCCGACCGGTATCTTCAAACAGTAAAGGGATACATCGATTTTTATTCCAGATTGCTCGGGCCTTACCCGTATGAAAAGTTTGCCCTGGTGGAAAATTCCCGGCAGACCGGCTATGGCATGCCTTCTTTTACTTTGATGGGTTCAAGGATCATTCGTTTCCCGTTTATTTTGCATAGTTCTTATCCGCATGAAATTCTGCACAACTGGTGGGGCAATGGAGTGTTTCCCGATCTGGGTCAGGGAAACTGGTCAGAGGGCTTGACCGCCTACCTTGCCGATCACCTGCTTCTGGAATTGAAAGGCAAAGGCGCCCAGTACCGGTTCCAGGAAATGATGAAGTTTTCGAACTATGTCAACAAAGAAAATGATTTTCCCCTGAGTGCATTTGGCTACCGGGACAGTATGGCCTCCCAGGCTATTGGCTATGCCAAGCTTCTTATGGTCTTTCATATGCTGCGAACGGAAGTCGGAGATGAGAACTTTTTAAAAAGTTTAAAAAGGTTTTATGAGACCTATAAGTACCGATATGCGGGTTATGAGGACTTACGCAGGATTTTTGAAAAGGTGTCAGGCCAGAGTTTGACCGAATTTTTTGAGCAATGGATTGATCGTAAAGGGGCTCCAAAAATCCGCTTACAGCAGGCATCTTATGTTGCCAATCAGGGCCGATATAATCTGCAGGTAACAGTGGAGCAGGAGAGCCCGGCTTTTAAGGTGCGGCTTCCCATTGCTATCTGGACCACCGGTTCCCCGGTGGGGGAGATTCATTACATAAAACTTGATACGGAAATGCAGGATTTTCATTTTCAATTGTCGGTAGAGCCGGTAGCAGTTCGGCTGGATCCTTATAATGATGTGTTCCGCCTGTTGGGCGCCGAGGAAGCCCCACCCAGCCTGGGGCAGATTTACGGAGCCCAAACTATAACGGCACTTCTGCCGAAAACCGAAAATCTTATGGAGGGCTACCGAAAATTTGCGCAAGCGGTCGCAAAACCGGAAAATATTTTATCGGGCAATGAAAACTCCTCGTTACCGGAAGGCAGTTTATGGGTTTTTGGGCGGGACCATCCATTGAAAAAACCCTTTATAGTTCAACTTCAAAAATCTGAAATAGAGGTGGACGAGAAGGGGATCCGGTTTCCAGACCATTCCTATCCCTGGAAGGATCATAGCTTTGTCTTTACCTTATACAGAACGGATCAAAACAAAGGAGCGATGACCTGGGTCATTGCCGGTAACAAGGAAAGCATTCCCGGTCTGATGCGCAAACTGCCGCATTACGGAAAATATGGATATCTGGTGTTCGAAGGAGACGCTCCAAATAACCGGAATAAGGGTGTCTGGCCTTCCAACCCGGCAGGGTTGGAAAAGGTTTTCAAAGAGGGAACCCCGCGCTATTTGCTCGAACAAAAACCTTTGGTTCCATTTAAGCCGTTCACAAAATAGTCTACCCGCCATATAATAAGAGAATACTATAATAGAGGGATGTAGGTTTTAATCCGGAGGAAAAAATGGACAGGATATCTAGATTTAGTCTATTTGGAATAATGTTGTTGTTGGGTTTTTTTCTTGCTGTGGGGGTTTCGACGGCAGGAGACGCGGTTCCTTTCTCAGGAGTGGTCAAAAAAGTTATCCCGAATAAAAATAAGGTGGGCATTAAAGACCCGGAGACTAAAAAGCGTTTTACGGTTATCGTGAACGAAAAAACCAAGCCGGACGGTCTCAAAACCTTAGCTAATCTGAATAAGAAGGATAAGGTAGAAGGCAAATATACGGTGACCGATGCCGGGTTGTATATTGCCCTGGAACTGGTGAAAAAGTAGGTTCTGTTTGTTGAGACTTCTTCTAACGCAGTCGGTTCAAGATGGCCATCGCATCCTGGAACCTGGGCAGGGCTAAAAGGCCATTGTTGAAAGGAGCGAACGATTCCAGTTCCCCATTTTCAATCGTTTCTAAAATAATTTTTATCCCATCCCTGTTTGACAAGCTAGGGTCCTTCTCCTGCCGGTCTTTAAGCTGTTTTAGAATCCAGCCACAAAGTTCCAACTGTCCCGGTTCCACGAGGTGCTCGACATAACGCACATCGATCTCGGTGCGTCCCAGGATAAGGGAGATCAGTTTCTGGGTTTGAATCACACAGGGCTTTTTCCCCCGGCTGAAATCCAATGCCGATAAATTACGGGTTCTCGTTTGCACTTTAGGCAGAGGCCAGTTTGTTTCTGTTTTACGACTGCCGGGGTTATCTTGGACAATCTGCTTTGCTCTTGCCGTCACCAGCCGGGGTTGAAACGATTCTATGGCGATGATCTGGTCTGCGGAATCAAAATAATCTCCGCTTCCCCCCATTACCAGAAGTGTGCTCACCCCAAAATCTTTATATAGTTCTCCAATCCGGTCCACCAGTGGTGTGATCGGTTCCTCGTTGGATGTTATCAGGGCCTGCATTCTCGCATCACGGATCATGAAGTTGGTGGCGCAGGTGTCTTCATCCATGAGGAGAAGTGAAGAGTCCGCTTCAAGGGCTTCCAGAATATTTACCGCTTGCGAGGTGGAGCCACTGGCTGAGACGGTGGAGAAATTTTCTGTGGATGGAATGAGCGGCAGGTTGTCCATAAAACCGGATACGTTAATAGGCTGGACGGAGCGGCCATCTTCCGCGCGGATTTTTACTGCCGTGGGCTGGGTCGCGATGCATTCTCGTCCGTCTCCTGCCACATGGGGGTACACCGCATCCTGAATGGCTTTCAGTAAAGTGCTCTTTCCATGAAACCCGCCACCAACGATCAAAGTGATTCCCAAAGAAATGGGCATGCCGCGGACTTTTCCGCGATGAGGTAGATGCACTTCGGCGCTCAGTTCTTCCGGCGCGGAGAAAAGCACTCCTCCCTTTTTAAGAGGCAGGTCGCTAACTCCTGATGCGCGGGGAAGAAGCGAGCCATCGGCCACAAAACTGGCCCAGTGATTTTGGGCCAGCAATTGGCTCAACGCGGAATAATCTTCCAAAGTATCAAGGGCCATCTGCACCCGGTTCATGTCGAGGGATTTCGCCAGCAGGCTCTCTTCCCAGACAGGGGGAAGGATCTCAGAAAAAAGTTTGACGCATTCTTTGGCCAGCACTCTGCGCCCGTCTCCCGGAAGCCCGGCAAACAGAGTCAACGTAAGGCTATCATTTTTGATTTGCATTCCGCTTCTGCGAATTATTTTTTGCCCCGGTGACTGCACCGCCACTTCTCCGCTTCGCCCGGAACCTTTGACCTTCCCCCTGCATTGCTGGACATGGCGATCCACCTCTCGCAATAAATAGTCTTCGAGAGCCAGTTTTCTTAAAGGGCTGTTGTAATGGGAGTTTGAAAAACCTGCGGAAGCAAGTTCGACCTTTATGGATAACCGGGAAGGTACGGCAAAAGGATCGCCCTGCACATGATTAAACGTCATTTGAAACAGGCCAAAGGAGAAACTTTTGCCCTGCAGGTTTTTATAAGTTTTGTAACCTTTGCCATCCAGGGATGTAATTTGATTTAGGAGTTCTTGTGGTGCAGGCATGGTGGTCAGTGGCTATAGTGGCCGGCGAACCCTTGAGCCGAAACTCCTACGGGAAGATAATTGCGGGCAATGCTGATGATCTGGTTTCGGTAGGGGAGATGGATCGAATCTTCCCGAACCTGCTTCATAGCTGAAGGAAGACGGGTTTTCAAAGTTCGTGAACCTTCAGCGGTTCCATCGCCTTCTATAAAATGATCAATGATCACTGCCGATGCTCCCGCATTTTTTAGACGATCAAAAAATCGGTGCGGGTTTTCCAGTGGATACAAGGGGGAAAGGCAGGCAACGGTTTTGAGTCCTCTCGCAGACAGTTGTTGCAAAGCGGAAATCCGTTTCTCAATGCTACAGGGGGGAGGAGGCAGGCCGGGCAGGCGGTTCCGATCTCCTTCTATGGAAAGGTGGATTCTTAGCGAGCAGAGTTGGGCGAGTTTCAGCAGGGTTTCCTGATCGTCCAGAATGCTTGCACTGTGGGTTTGCAGGATCAACGTGTCGGGCGGGCAGGCTACCATGGCATGAAGAACGGCACGGGTCACCCGGTATTTTTTTTCAGCCGGTTGCCAGGGGTCGGTGGAACTGGACATGAAAATCGCGAAAGGAATGGATCGTTTATGTGCCCAGTTTTTTTCCTTTTCTGCCGATTGGAGATACAATTCATCGGCGTTGTTTTTTACATCGACAAACTTTCCCCACTCACGGCCTCGTGTCAGCCAAGGATTGAAACGGACATAACATCCCTCCCCACAGGAGGAAAGTCCATAGCCACACCCGCCATACGGATTCAGCGAGTGTGAGCAAACCCCCTTAAGATAGCCACTAACACGTGTTAGCAGAGTTTTGCTTTGAATCAGATTGATCTGCACACTATTTACCCAAAGGAAAGTTTGGGAAATGGAAACGAGTCAGGGGATTTCATTCCACTTTACCGATCCCAGTCTCATTTTAAAATTGGGGCCGGCGTGAAAATACACTTCATAAGCCCCCGTGTCCTTGTTGGCCTCGGCGACCACCCATTTGCCATCCGGAAAGTCTTCCAGATCCCAAAGCCAGACTCGTCGGTGATCTGTCTTGGTCAGGGTCAGGTAACCGTGGTCTTCACCGAAAAAAAACTGCCCGTATACGGTGATGGTGGTTCCGGGAGGGCCGTCCAGGGTCAGGGAATATTCTCCCTCACAAAAATAATTCCTCATGTCCCGGAGATCTGGGTAATCCCGGCCTTTTTTAATAGTAAAAACTTCATTGCAGGAGCGCCCTTTCCCGAATAGGGTCCCGGCATCCCAAAGTTCCTTAAACAGTACCATTTCAGTTTTGACCCCCCCCCCCCCAATTGACAGCGGGAAAACCAACAGCTACTATTATAAGAACCCATATTACTTTTATATTCATTTTTTAAACTTATATAGGGATCACTAATAATTGGGAATTTTATGAGCTAGCAATTTGCCACCCCTCTAAATGCTGTTCCCGTAAATAGAATCCTGTTTTTCAGTTAACCATTTTATCATTTTTTACTATACTCCGCTATTCTCCCTGTTGGTGTCCAATTCTTGGAAGCATAAAAAAACTGTTTCCAGTTTTTTACCTGAGTTCAAGGAGTGTTGATGCGATATCTTATTAAAATCGACGATTCAAATTATGAAACAAGAAACGAAAATTAAAAAACCTTCTTCCCTGAAATATTTGGTCGCTGGGCTGGTTCTTTCGGGGTTGATCTTTGTGCTTGACGCCCAGATTCCCTTGGGGATTGCGGATGGAAT
>ERZ651768.3718-NODE-3718-length-10127-cov-8.127662_pt1 | contig 10127 bp, 9 predicted proteins | sample MGYA00514754_ERZ651768 | MGnify/ENA metagenome assembly ERZ651768 | reverse complement strand
CCCGTAAAAATAACCATTGGACTTGGCGCTGTGCTAATTCTTTTGCAGGGAATTTCGAAGGTAATCAAAGATATGCAAACGGTAGCGCGTGGGTGGATTACATGACGCTGGTCGTGCCAGACATCAATACGAGCACTCACTGAAAGATGGGCTTCGAGATCCCAATTGGTTGGTTAACTCTACTGATGTTCGGCAGTCTCTTAGTGCTGCTTTTGGCCGGGCTGGATGTACTTTGATCTCTTCAAAAAGCTTCGTACTAGTTCCCGGAGCCCCCGCTAAAACAACATCGCCGAGGTCAACAATGATGACAGGAAAATTATCTTCTGATAACGCCCGATCAATCGCACTCGATGTATCTGGTACATCGACCAGAAACTCTTCGCGCCGGTTCCATAAGTCGTCGATCACCGAATCAAATCGATCACGGGCATCGGTGGACTCGTCAAAATATAAAACAGCGGTAGATGCAAAATCAGAGATGTCAAGCCATGGATGAGTAAGAAATAGAGAAGTAGTAACATCAGGATGCTCGCTCTCCAATTCATTAAGAGATGCGATAATATTCTTCATAGGTTGACGTTCCGATTGTGAGGTAAGAACTGGTGCTATTAATGGAAGACGCCTGACATGGCGCTGTCGATGCTTACCTTCGTCTAAGGACGTCAACATTTGGGACGCCGCACGCTGGCCGGTATCAAATAAGTCTTGGTGCGGGTAAGTTTTATAGCCAACTACAATATTAGTTGCGTCGAGCATTCGGTCAGTTAGATTGGCATGCCAATCTAACGACACCACTAAATGGCAGTCTGGACCTATAATTTGTCGGACCTCTTCGAGCAATTGACCATCCGCATCATCCAAGTTTTCTGTAAGCATAGCGCCGTGCAAAGACAGAAGAACACCATCTAGTTGTGTCTGCCTTTGAATACTTTTTAGGAGTTCCTGCGACAACAACTCGTATGCATCTTTTTCGACTCTTCCACCTGGCATCGCCCAGGCCGCAACGGTCGGAATCACAGTCACATTAGCGTGCTCTAAGACCTGGACAAAACCACCAATCTCAGTTTGGGTTCCCCGCAAGTCGTCTATTAACTGAGTCCCCTTCAGGAGATATCGACTTCGAAAATCAGCGATTCCCGTTAGGCGAGGCGAGAAACTATTGGTCTCTTGATAGATCTGCCCGACCGCGACACGAAAATTATTCATGGAACTCTTTCGCGATTTCATAATCACTAATGTATTTTGTTGGTTCTCTCGGCGACGCCACACGATATACTTCTTTTTCCATGTCACATTCCGTATTGTGGAAACCCATTGATGATACTTTGTTTCGGCGAATCCCTAATTGATCTTATACCGAAAGAAGACGCCAGCGGAGCGACGGTATTCAGGCCTGTTCCTGGTGGCTCGCCTTTTAATACCGCAATTGCTTTAGGTCGACTGGGTATCCACACTGGATTTTTGGGGGCGATATCAACCGACTTTTTTGGCGAAATGCTTATCTCTTATCTGAAGAAAAATAGTGTTGACCCAGCCTATATTTTTCGGAGTCAAGCGCCAACCAGTCTAGCGTTCGTTTCTCCAGAAACGAAAGAGAAAGAAACAAGTTATCAATTTTATATGGATGACACAGCAGCGACCTTGTTGCGACCAGATGATATCCCTCGTTCATTTCCTTCTTCTGTCGAAGCATTGTTATTTGGTTCTACTGCGCTCGCAACCGAACCAATAGCTACTACGTTAATAAATTTCATGCAGAAAGAATCAGGTAATCGGTTGATCACGCTGGATCCGAATATTCGCCCTTCGTTAATTTCGGATCCAGAAACTTTTCGCAGTCGATTTGCCATATTTCTTGAATGCGCTGACATTGTAAAAGTTAGCCTTTCGGATCTCGCTTGGCTTTTCCCATCAAAAAGTTGGAGAGAATTCTCCCAAATGTGTTTGGGGCACGGCGTCTCGGTCGTATTCCTTACCGACGGTGGAACTGGTGCCTGGGGTATCACCAACCAGCATGAAGTCTTTTCGGAATCGGAACGCATAGATGTCAAAGACAGTATTGGAGCGGGCGACAGTTTTCATGCTGGCATGCTCACTCAGTTAAGCAGGTTGGGAAAACTTTCTTCGGCATCTATACAGACTCTTACTGTCAGCGATCTTGAGAATTGCCTGCATTTGGGAACTCGTGCCGCAGCAATCACCTGTTCACGGCCCGGGGCGGACCCACCGTGGAAAAACGAGCTCTAAGATGAGAACAATAATTTAAATTACCTGCAGGGTGGAGAAAATCTATGTTAATAAATATTGATCCATTGCTAAATGGCGAGCTGCTGTACGCTCTTAGGTCTATGGGTCATGGCGATGAATTGGCCCTTGTAGACGTAAACTTTCCAGCAGAGTCAGTGGCCGCAGATACGGCGATGGGTTCGCCAATTAGACTTGATGGCACTGACATCATCATCGCAGCAAAAGCAATATTTTCTGTGTTTCCGCTTGACAGTTTTGTGGCAGCACCCACCCACCATATGCAAGTTGTAGATCAACCCGAACGAACCTTAGAAGTTCATGACGAATTTCGAAGTGCTATGAGACAATATTCCGGCCGAGACTGGCCTCTTCAGTCCTTAGAAAGGCATGAGTTTTATGACAGAGCTCGGAATGCTTTTGTTGTAATTGTGACAGGTGAGCGTCGGGCTTATGCCGATTTTTTGATGACAAAAGGAGCTATTGGCGTCGACGGTCAAATACTATGATCCAATCTCTTTGGGAACATCCAGACGATAAAAGTCGATTGCTGTGTCACGCAGTATCAATGCCTTACCTTCCTCGGGAACATCATTGAGAAGTGTTTGGCCTACTTGCACTACAGATTCGTAACTTGCAGCAAGTGTGCAGACGGGCCAATCAGTTCCGAACATAAGTCGGTCGTAATCGAATAACTCCAACACATCGTTAACATAGGGCTTTAATTCATCTATGCTCCAATTTAAATGATCGGCCTCTGTCACCATTCCTGATATCTTACAAAACAAATCGCCGCACTTTGCTACCTCCCCCAAATCCGATAACCAAGGTTCTCTTTTTTTCTCCGAAATAGCGGGCTTAGCAATATGATCGACAACCGCCCGAAGATCTGGGACTTGTTCCATTATTCTTGGAATGTATTTAAGATTGGGAGGACGAACTAGAAATTCATAGATCAAGTCTCTCCGCTGCACTTCCTTTAGTCCTTCGACTGCGCCGGAAGTAAATAGCCAGGACGGATCCGACTCGTCTTCCCATATATGTCGGACACCTTTTAGGTACTTATTTTCCTGCAGGCGGTCGAGGACATTTCCGACCTTAGGGTCAGTCAAATCCACCCATCCAGTCACACCCAAAACAAAATTCTGCTCGTTTGCAATCTCAAGCAACCAGCGAGTTTCTTCTACTGACGAATGGGCTTGAATCAACACGGTGTATTCAACATTAGCGGCATTGATGAGTGATCTCAACTCGCTTGGCGATCGATTAACTCGTAAAGGAGAATCCGCGCCCATCCACTCATAATTGAATCGAGAGAGATCCCAAAAATGCTGATGGCTGTCGACAATTTTCATTTATGGTCAATAATATGATTCGATCGAATTACTGGAAATAAGATGTCAATAATCAGTTCTTATTAACCCCAACTCAACCAATGGTTACTGCGAAACATTCTGCCCAATACTCAGTGACAGATAATTCTTATTTGAGTCGTTTTCAGAGTGGCGTAAAGAAATCAGTGGTAAAGCCGAGCCCACATCTCTAAGTCGCTTTCAACTTAACGCGGCACGCATCTTATTAATCAAATTCAGCTCTGGCTCAACCGGTAGATCTACCATCCGATTTTGAAGACCACTCATATATATCGCCAAAATAATATTAAAGTCCAGATGAGCCCGATCGAAACATAACGGATGAACTGCTCTGTCGTCTCCTATCCAATCGAGCATCGCCTCTGTCATTCTAGCTTGGCCTAGAATATCTTCATCCCAATACTCGTGAGTGCCCCCCTGCGATTTACCATCTACCAAAACCTCCCAAGACCACATCGTCCAACGCACATGCCCTTTCGATCCATATACAGTGACATACTTATGGGTATTGATAGCCTCTCGACCAACTTTAGGCGCAATTTCCCCCGATTGCAGCAAGGCTTGTACGCCATCATCAAAATCGATGATGGCTTGGGCGCATCCAGGCGCAAAATGCTTCTGAGGCGTATCTTCTAGATTTCCCACAACCATCGTTGGAAACGTCCCACAAACATCGACTCGATGCGTCTCACTTCCTGCACCCGAAATCTGCCCAAACACACGCTGAGGTTTACCCTTTGGATGGAATGCGCCAATTGCTTGAAGCGTGTGAGTGCCCTGAAATGCAAGATTCATACCACAGCCGGCGGTTATAAAGCGCATCTCTCCCAGATTGCCATCCTCGACAATTTTTTGTAGTTCAAAACGACGGGGGTGAAAATGAAGCTGATGATTAATTGCGACCTTGACCTTGCCGCCTTGGCAAAATTCTTTAATTGCCAAATAGTCTTCCCCTTGTATCGCGAGCGGCTTTTCCATAATCACCGCGGATACACCGGCTGACTCTGCAGCTTCCAGGACTTCCAACCGAATGTTAGGTGGTGTATTTAGATGCACGAGGTCTGGTTTTTCACGCGCAAACATTTCCCGATAGTCCTTATAAAGGGAATTGATACCGAACTGCTCTCCGAATGCTTGTAAACGATCTGCACTTCGGGCAGAGGCGCAAGCTAACTTCCCGCTTTTAATATGCTTATAAGCATCGGCATGTTCGCGAGACCGGTTAGGCCCAACACCCACTATCGCGCATTTATACATTTCAAGTTTTGAAGAAAGCAGTCATTTCGATCCTACAAAAAATAGGATGATGTTTACAATTCATACGAATAACTCAAGATAACTTGCGAGAGAAAAACTAGGTCACACTGCGTCGCAGCGAAAATTCTTTTCATCTCCGAGGGCTAATTTAGAATAGATCCTATGAATCGAGAATCAACCTGCCTTTAATTCTTTTGCCCGATGTCTCGTCAAACAGATAGCCATTCTCTGCAGGAAAACGAACGGCCACTTCACTGTCATAGGCTGCTTCATAACCAGTTGGCATCTTCACAGTGATGCTTTTTTCTCCCAACATCATTGTGACCAATGAATGATCTCCTGCAAGCTCCGTCGTAAAAACTTTGGCATTAAATTGCCCTTTACCAGAATCCACAACTTCTGCGTATTCAGGGCGAAACCCAAGTACTGTCTTGCCTTCTGCGGTGGTTCCTTCAATTGGGATCCTGACGTCTTGAGACTCGAAAACTCCGCTGGAAATCCGCCCGCTTATTAAATTCATTGGTGGGGACCCCATAAAGCCTGCCACAAAAAGATTCTCCGGCTCGTCGTAAACATCGCGCGGAGACCCTACCTGCTGCAAAACTCCGAAATTCATAATGGCTACCCGGTGCGCGAGTGTCATTGCTTCCACTTGATCATGAGTCACGTAGACTGTAGTTACACCAAGTTCATGTTGCATGCGTTTTAACTCAGCACGCATATAGAGTCTCAGTTTCGCATCGAGGTTCGATAACGGTTCATCCATTAAGAAAACAGCGGGGCGTCGCACGATTGCTCGGGCCAATGCGACCCGTTGACGTTCACCACCAGACAATTGTTTTGGATACCGAGCAAGCATGTGGCTCATATGGACCTGAGTGGCCGCATCTCGAACAGCATCGTCCCGCTCTTTTCCCTTTATACCGCGAACTTTAAATGGAAACCCGATATTTTCAGCGACAGTTTTATGGGGATAGAGCGCGTAGGACTGAAAAACCATTGCAATATCACGGTACTTCGGAAGCAGCGTCGTCACATCTTGATCGCCTATTGAAATCTGGCCACTATTTGCTGCCTCCAGTCCCGCCACCATACGAAGGGCGGTTGTCTTTCCGCATCCTGATGGGCCAAGAAGTACTAGAAATTCGCTGGGAGCGACATCAATCGTAAACTCGTTGACGACATGATCATCACCAAACCATTTATTGAGTCCCGTAACAGCCAATCGTTTCGCTTGGCTGTTACCTCTTTCACTCACCTGATTCATAACAGAATTACCCCTTTACAGCCCCAAGTAAAACACCCTTGGATATAAATCGCTGCAATAGAAACGCCATAATAATGACCGGGATGATCATGAGAATGATCACAACAGACATGTTCCACCATTGAATTCCCCTCTCCTGACTGATCTGCGCGGAAACCATGATAGGCAATGTTTGCGCCTTTGATGTAGAAAGAAAGGCAGCCAGAAGATATTCGTTCCATGCAAGAATGAGGGTCAAAAGCGTCGTAGCCGCAAGACCTGGCCGCGACAGCGGCAAAATTATTTCCCAAAAAATTCGAAACCGGGACGATCCGTCGAGTTGCGCACTTTCCTCTAAATCGATAGGAATCGTAGCAATAAAGTCATGCATCAACCAGACCACAATTGGTAAATTGACCACTGCATAAGCAATTATCAGGGCAAGGTGCGTATCCAGCAGCCCAATTCTTTGAAACATAATGTAAACCGGCAACACGACCACGACGGGAGGCAAAATTCTCTGGGAAATTATCCAGAACAAAATATCTGAATTTCCCACCCTCCCGTTGATCCAATGGGCAGCGCTCCAACCGACCACTACCAAGGCCAAAATAATTGAGGCGGTTTTCCCATGTTTCTCAAAATCGGGGGAGAAATTACCACTGAAATACAAGACGATTGCAACCACCAGAAAAATGCCTACTACTACGGACATTTGACCATTTCCAAACCGCTCTTTAACAGCCGCCCGCCACAAGAAGAAGAAGATAGCCAAACCAACTGCAATTCCCAGCCACCAGTCAACGCCCCACCGGCCGATAGCTACGCACGCAGCAGCAAGAGTCAGAGCAAACAACATAATGGATCCAAACTTCGGCCTATATTGAATGCGCACCAATGCATACGCTGCCAAAGAGCCCACCATGACACAAAATATCGTAGAAAAAAACGCTATAACTATTGAATTAAAGTATGCCGAAGCAACATCTGCCATATCATCCACAATGATGTTTCTCCAAGCATGCAGCGACGGCGTGAAATCCACCCAAGGGATATAAACCGGACCGAAATTCACATCATCCATCGACTTAAATGCAGTGATGCAAAGCCAATAGATCGGAAACAAAACCACAAGAGACCAAAATAGAAGAAGAAAATACGAGATGATTTTCCCCAATGGCGACATTCCACCAATCGATGACTGCTCAAACCATCGGGTTTGGCGATGCGGTAAATTAAATTTGGTGCCAGTACCAGTACCCACGCTTATTGCCTTCTAGAATATCTTCGAATGACCAAATTAAAAAAGGACACACATATAACCACGGAAACAAACAACAAGGTATATGCCACAGCAGAGGAACCCGCAAAATCTAGCGTCCGCCACTGCGTCCACGAGTGCATCGTTAGTGTCTCAGTCGCAATACCTGGACCACCATTGGTCAAAATATTCGGAATATCGACCAACTTAAAGCCTTCAATCCAACGAATCAACAGAATCGTGCCCGCGACTGGGGCAATCTGCGGCAACGTAATATCCCTAAATATTAACCATTTCCCTGCCCCATCTACCTCAGCTGCTTCGGTCAAGTCACGAGACACAGTTTCGAGTGCGGCCAACATCACCACAAAGATAAAAGGAATCCACATCCAAGCATCTGAAATCATGACCATCGAGCGTGCAGGCCACGCGAGTGACCCCCAGGCAAATTCTCCAAGGCCCATCCACTCCCAAAGCGGCGCCACAGGACCTTTGTTCATATCAGCCAACATTCGCCATTGATAAGCAATACCAACAGGGGTAATTGTTATTGGGATAAAAAAGAGTGTGCTAAAAAACGCTCGCCCCCTTATGGGCTGGGTACAAACATACGCCAAACCAAGGCCGATCAAAAATTGTAGTGAACAGCCAAATAACACATAGACAAGTGTCATTGGCATCGTGCCAAATTGCCTGCCGCTCAGTAATGTGGTGGCAAAAAGAATTGTAAAAGCAAGTGCCGCAGCAGTCGTAACAATCCGACCAATAAATCCTACAACCTTAAATTCCTGTCGAACGTAACGGTAAAGCCACCAGAGTAACAACGCCGCGACAACAATGATCGCTGTCCACCCTAGCAGACTGATGCCGCCTTCCATGGTTCCAAGCAGATGGGACTGCTCAGAACCCGTAAACAATTTCTTAAAGTTCTTAAGTCCAACCCATCGAATTTGATAGCCACCCACTCGCGGACGAATGCGCGTGAATGAAATCAGCAACGACGCAACAAGCGGAAAAATAGAAAAAACAAGAATGAGAAACACTGCGGGGGAAATAAATAGCGTGCGTGACTGGCGATCTACCCACTCACTCCACGCGCTGTCCCTTTTAGAGGCAGAAAAAAGAGAACCGGCCGGAACTTCTGGCCCCGGCCGGTCCTTATTCGGTGCTATCTCCGATGTATTCACACTATGAAAATATCACCAAAGTCACACATCCATCAGTTCATCGCTGCAGACAGACCCAACATACCACGATAGAGTTTAATCTGACGATCACGTCCAAAATCATCTGTGACTTCATTCCAACCCTCTTCAACGTTTGACATCATCTGATCAGCAGAAATCTCGCCTGCCAAATAACGGGCAAGTTCTCTGTCGAGAATGACACTGGTGTATTGCGCTGCTCCCGGGATCTTAAGATCGGAGGAGAAGTTCGGGTTGTTCAGGCTTTCTTTCAAGCCATTCAAGTATGCTGCTGCTGAAGCTCGGGTGAAGCCCGCGTCCAACCAATTATCGAGATTCTCAAACTGAGAAGTCCGATAGGGATTGAAGCCAGTCCAGCCTTGCGTTACATCATAATTTGACTGTTCCGGAGCATTCATATACGAGAAAAATTGATATGCCGCTTCAAGAACTTTCGGGTCGGCATTCTTATTGATATACGCTGACCAACCACCGAAAGCGCCAAAAGGCGAGTGATTGATACCGTCTTCCGCGTGCGGGCAAAGAGTCGGGTTACAGTCATCCAGTGTATTGGTATCACGATTCCAGACCTTCGTAGAACCTGGCATCTGGGAAGCACCCCAAAGATTTCTGACCACATCGCTTTCAAGTGCGAGTGGTGAGGTGTCGCCCCATTCGATCAACATGCCGCAACGCCCAGCCAAATACATTGACCGAATGTCAGCAATGTCCATGTTCAGCTCATCCGGCGGACCATAGTCGCCCATCTTCTTGTAGACGCGAAGCGCCTCAGCCATACCTGGATTATTGATTCCCGGATTTCCAGTTTCAGTATCTAGCCAAAGGCCCTGAGAGGTACCCATTGTCTGCAGATACGGAGCTGCCACCGACATAATCACGAAGTAGTTCTGAGCAGATCTTTTCTTGAACTGGCAAGATGCATAATCCGGCTCACCATCGCCATTCATGTCTTTGCCGTTGATAGCTTCTGCAACCGCGAACCACTCGTCCCACGACCTTGGGGGTTCCTGGCTGAAACGATTTAACACGTCCGTACGATAGTAGAACATGTGAAAGTCACCATCGAGCGTCAGCGTGTAGGTATCCCCATTTACTTTCTGGTTGAACTCCCTAAAGTAATCAGTGATGTCTTCGGGCTTTAAATTAGTGTCAGCTTGGACAAACTCTTCCAAGTTTGCGACCAAACCCATATCCACCAACTCAGGCACCCATGCAGAAGAAGTCACAGCGGCGTCGATAGAGTTCGTTCCCTGGGACCAGTCTGTCAAAATCTTATTAAACAGTTCTGAATAGGGAAGCTCCTCAACAACCACGTTCAAGCCGGTAAGTTCTTTAAACTGCTTACCGCGCGCGTCAACTGCGCCAGAGATAACCGGTCCAGGTCTTGATAGAACCGTAACCGTTATGCCGGAAAAATCCATGTCGGCATAGTCCTTAGCGCTTACCTGCCCACCAATGAGTGCGGCCATGGGCAAGATTGCACCCAATACAAATTTAGACAATCTTTTCATCCGTATAACCCTCCTTTTAGATGAATTTAG
>ERZ651768.3717-NODE-3717-length-10128-cov-10.971844_pt1 | contig 10128 bp, 6 predicted proteins | sample MGYA00514754_ERZ651768 | MGnify/ENA metagenome assembly ERZ651768 | reverse complement strand
GCGCGAGCCAGGTACACGGTCTGGGATGGCGTGGCCCTGCCCGACTCAAATGCTTTCGTAAGGTATTCAATGGCTTTATCATTTCTGGGCCAGGACAGGATAAAGGGGATATAGGGCGATTTAAAATGGACAGCACCCAGCATGAAATACCCGCCGCCATTTGAATACTCCGGGTCCAGTTGGATAATTTTATTAGAATGGTCCCGCATCAGGTCCGCAACACCTTCCTTAGCAGCAGAGAGAATACCATATACTTCAGCCCAGCTGCCCAGGTTGACCAGATACCAGTAACGTGCTGGAGCGGATTCCGGGTAAGATTCAATCAAGCGTTCACCCAAGGCTTTACCTTCATTAAATACTGCTTTTTTCTGTTCATCGCTTTCTGCAACAAATTTTCCTTTATAGTAATAACAGCGCAGCAGGTAAATGCCAGACTCCAGCTCTTCTTCAGGATTGTTCTGTACTTTTATAAATTCCCTGATAGCATAATTGATGGGCCCGGCCTGTGCCTTCAGCCCAACGGCGTTTTCTGCCCGTGTATTATAAGACTTTATCCCTTTTTCAAAGGATGTCATCTCCCCTAAAAGAAATGAGCATATACATACAAAACAGGTTGCCAGATTCTTCATGGAACGCCTGTGTTAGAAATATTCAATGTAGGTGATCTTAATCTCTCTTTTGAAATATTCAACCTTTTCATCATCAAAGAGAAGGTTATTAAGATCCAGTTCAAGGTGCAGTGATTCAACGAAGGACCAGCGCAGTGCTGCATTCAAATACCCGCCGCGGCTGATGGACATGGATTTCGCTGTCATGTCATTTTCATTCAGGGCACTGTTGTATTCCAAGAGAACAGAAAACTCCGGATTGAATTCAACATCTACTCCAAAGAACAGATTTGGGTCTTCATCTCCATCTGCCGTTTCCAGGAAATTATAATTGATGCCCGAGTGCAGACCCATATTACCCAGAGGTGATTTCCAGTTTTTTGATGCAGCAAGATAAACCCCAAATGCTTTTGTGTCGTAGCGCTGCAGACTATCTTCTGAATTGAAGTTGCCAAACCCCTGTGTATTCAGCCCGAAGGCCACGCCGGGAAGGGACATATTCTCATCAATAATCAGGTATTTCAACTTCGCTTCCGGTCGCGGGTACCAGCGCAGGCTGTCATCCCCGATCAGGTTGGGAGATCCGTAAGACAATCCGAACTGGAACCGGTCCGTGATCCCGGCACTTAAACCCAAGATCAAGCCACCCTCATCCTGGATCCGCATATCCATAGAAAAACTTCCCCGCATCAGCGTCCCTGCAGTAGGAATGGTAATCAGGTCCGTGGGTGGCGGATACTCCTGTCCCTGGATCACACTTAAGAATGCGATTATAGGTAAAAGAATGGGTTTTTTCACTGTGTCTTTAGATGAATAGGTTTGGGATAAATTACATCACCCATCCGGGAGGTCAAAGAGCGGACACGGTGGAGCGGCAGAGTTAGAATATCATTCTCCTGTTCCATCCTGAACTGGATGCCGTTTTCAGATACGTCAATAAAATCAACCAGGAGCCGTTCCCCATTTACCAGGATCAGTTCATCCCACTCTGTTCGTGGAATGATTCCGCCGTGGGGCACAAGAATTCTCCGCTCCTTAATTTCCCGAGCAATAATATCCACTTCATCTAAAGTATTATGGGAGCGGGGGGGCGGTGTTTTATACAACTGGTCTGATGGAGCCTGGTCGATGGCAACATTTGAAATCATTTCACCATCATAGCCAAATTCCCAAATCTGGATCACAACATGGGGTTTTATCAAATCATTCATTACGTCAAATTTATATCTAAAACGGCGAATCACACGGGCGGATGGAAGGTCCCGCCAGCGCTCTTCATAGAGATTCCCTAAATAATCATAATCCAATTCGATCTGTCCGTATTTTTGGCCATCCACAGTGACAAATAGGATCTTTGAGACCTGGACACCATCCTTAACAGTAAAGTGGGACTGCTGGTCCGTAAAAGTCAAAGGTTCATTTGCTTTGTAGCGCCATTTGCGGTATTCCTGGCTCCAGGGCTCATTGTCTCCATAAATGATCAGGCTCAGGTATTTCCACCGGTCCGTATACTCGCCCCGCTCTAACATAGTCCCGGTTTCATCGTATTTCAGCATTTCCCGTTTTTTGATCACCCCAGCAGAAGACACCCGCTCGATCTTGACCGGCAGATCCCTGTCATTGTAGCTTACGGCCAGGTGGCTTTTCCCCCGCCGGGCAGTGGACAGCATGGAAAGATCGGCCTTAAAGTAATGGTCGCTCTCAAAATACCGTACATAGTACACATCATTGGATTGGCTTATTCCAACTGACATGAGACAGACCAACGTAATGATATATCTGGGATACAGTAGCATCAATCTTCCGGTGTAATATCCTCATCCAACGTATTGGACAGTTTAAAACGGTAGATGGCACCATCACCCTTATCGCAGACATAGACAACCCCACGCTGATCCACGGTGACAGCCACCGGTTCATTGAGAATGGACAGGGAATCGTCTACGGAATCATACCCGGCCTTTTTAAAAAAGTCCCCGTAGGAATTGAATACGGTTATATCTGAATTGGTCTGGTCCGCGATGTAGATATTCCTGCTGTTATCCACGGCCACATCCACTGGTGTAGAATACAGTTCGGGGTTCATAACATCATCAGCTTCCGGCTGGAACCCTGATGTATAAATTGCAAAATCGCCTGCAAGGTTTGGGAAAATCATATGTACGGGGAAATAATTACCGGCCTGAGTGTAATACAAATTTCCCTGATAATCCACATCAAGACTCAGGGGTTCATTTACGGTGCCGGCGCCAGTTCCATACCCTTTCACCGTTGCACCAAACTGGCCCGTATAGGCCCATACCAAATCTCCGCTTTTGAGTTCCAGGATTAGGGAACGCTTAAAATCAACCTGGATAATCCGGTACTGGTTATTCTGCCCGCCATAATTATCGGTCACAAAAATCATATTTTCATCATCCGCTGGAGCTGTGAGACCCGTGAATTGACTGGAGTCGGATTGGTAATAGGTATCCAGGTAGGCATTCATCTCATCCCTGCCATCGTAAAATATATGGGGCTGGATTAAGGAATCTATCAAAGCCTGATCATCGGTCATATTCCCATCCACTAACCCCCAATCATTATCATTGAGTAGAGAGAGCCAGATATCCGTTCCGGCAGCTGCTACTGTATCAACCCCCGTCTGGGTATGCATGAAGGTCCCGCTGACAGAAATTTTATGAATACCAACTTCATTCCAGTACTGGTTCCAGACAAAAATCCTCTGGGAACCATCAATAAAATACACATTCATTTTTTTATCTATGTCAACATCAATCGGCGTAATTGTATTGCCATAAGTATCCGTAAGATTGGATAACAGTTCAAATCCCGGCGGGGAATCTCCATTCTGGTCAAACACAAGGATCGAATGAATCCCTGCGTCAGCAACGAAAATGCGACCATCCTGGGCAATAGAAATTTCAGCAGGGCTGTTTAAGCCGTGATCGCTGCCCCAGACAGGCTTAAGCTGCAGAAAGGTGGTATCCCCGGCACCAAATGACCCCGTGTTCTGTGATTGAATGTCTGATGGAATCACAAAGCGATCCATGCAGGAAACGGCCAGCAGGAGAAGTATGCTGATAAGAACTGGCATACGGCTATTCACAGCGAGAACCCGATGCTGAAGCGTTTTGGATCCGATAAATGGTCAAAATTTGCATAACCGTAATCCGCCCGAACTTTGAGTGGGCCCACAGGTACAATGACGCCTGCCCCCAAGGTCAGGTTTTCCTCGTTTTTGTTGAATTTATATCCTGCCCTTAAGAAAAGTATCTTCATGAATGAATATTCCATCCCGGTAACAATATATTCAGCATTGTCCACCGGATGATTCAGCTGGAGGGAAAGGGTCAGGCGCTGATTGTTGGCATCAATAGGGTCCAGGGCCGCTCCAACCCTGAACTGGGTAGGGGGAGAAAATTTTTCAAAATCGGTACCTTCCGTGATTTCATTTCCCGAGTTCTGGTCAAGGATCCTTTTTTCGTAGCTTCCCCTGGGCGCAACCTGCCTTCCAAAATGGGACAGGGATGCACAAAAACGCAATGACCGGTACCCCGTCCAGTAAAAGGTACCCATGTCCATCAGGACTGCACTCATACCGTATCCAGCCAAGTCTTCTGAAACATGTTTCAGCGTCAGGCCGAAACTGAACCGGTCTGTCATTTTTGCTCCGTAAGTAACTCCAATAAACCGATCCTGGAATGAAAAATATTGACCGGTTCCTTCGGGATGGTATTCCGTGGTCTCCATCATAGGTTTCATATGCAGGATACCACCAGCCAGTCCCAGATAATGAGGACCAACGATACGGCGGGTGATGCAGAAATAATCGTAATTGATGTCCGCCGGCCATTGGATCTGAGACATGGAAATCTCGGTTTGATCCAGTTGGGCAATGACCGCTGGATTATAATAAATACTGGCCGCATCCTGGTTCAGTGCCACAACAGACTCACCCATCCCTACGGCACGGGCACTCACCCCGATATTCAGAAAAGTAAATACAGATGTGCCGGCCCGCTGGCCTCCAAGGATCGGGAACAGGTTCTGCGCCCTGCCGGAAGACAGCATTAGAATTGTGATACTTATGGTATAAAAGAAACGCAGCATTAGAATATCAGCTGGAGTCCCACTTCCATGGACCTGGGTTTATTATATCGCGACGGATCCAGGTTTGGGTTGGGACTGTTGGCCAATCGGTACCCATAAATCTCGCCTGGTTCATAGCCAAGTCCTGTATAGGGATTTACCCGCCTCGGTATAAGTTCATTCATCAAGTTTTCTACTTCAACATAGGTTTTGACCTTAAACCTGTTGAGCTTTACTGTTTTGTATAGTTTCAGGTCTATATTCTTTTTTGCTTCCTTGCTTACATAGGCATAGGGACGATCATCTTCCCTTGGGCCGTCGTAGTAAGGCTGTTCATTAATTAAAATAATCGTATCCTGGATGGAACGGGTGTATCGTCTGCCCGATTCAAACTCTACCCTGGCAGAGATGCCCCAGTTTGTAGGATGAGTGTAGGACAGGTTGGTAAAAAAATGAATGGGACGATCCCAGCTCATATAATTCTCACCCAGTGGTTTTTCAGATAATTGCCCTGCCTGGACCAGGAGATTATCCAAAGGCGATGAACTTTTACCCGTTACAATACTGTAATTAAAATTCAGGTCTACATACCAGTTCTGTAATAGTCTGCTTTTCAGGATCGCTTCAATCCCCCGGGCCCGGGCGTAATCCGCGTTGAAATACATATTAAAGGATAAATGGGCGTATTTAGGGTTGGATGGCTGGATGGTCTGGGATGTTTCATAATCAAACATATCCTTCCAGTATGCTTTTAGCTCTAAAACCTGGTCTTCACTAAAGCGGTGCTTGACCCCCAGTTCATACTGGACCGTAGTTTTGGGATTCAGGTTGGGGTTGCCAAACACCTGGTAGGTAGATTGGGATTTTGAATTGATCTTGGCATAGACATACTGGAAGGTGGGCAACTGGGAAAAATGCCCGTAATAAAAATAGAGCACGTCGTTATCCGTTACCGGGTGTGAAATGCCAAACCTGGGGCTCAGGCGGGCTTTCATTTTATAGGGATCCCCCGCCCAGGGAAAATCAAATGTTTCTTTTTCAAATAACTCCCGGGCCGCATCCGTAATAATAATATTGCTCGTATCCTTGATGGCATCTTCTACATACCTGCCCGGTATCCAGTAATCGGTACGAAACCCCAGGTTCAGGGTCATGCCTTCAAAAATGATCCGGTCCTGCACATAAAAAGCTCCAAAGTACGTTTTTGCAGTATAACTGTCATAGTTGGCCCCGAACCCGGAAGAGCCGCTCCAGGGTTCGTCAATATCCAGAACCTGGATATCAGTAATGGTATGCTCAAACCCTGTTTTCAGTTTATGCCTGGATTCAGTATGGAGGGTCCAGTCCAGATCCATCCGGGTATTTTCGCTGGACAGGTCATACCATTCCGGAGCAAACCCTGTATCATAGAATTCATCGCCATAGGTAATATGAATATTCCCGTCAAGATCCGTATCGTCAAGGTTATAGTTGATCGGTTCCAGGTCCAGCCGCTCCTGGTACTCAGTCCAGGGCAGGTCCTGGACAGCGCTGTGCTCCATGGTTGTAAATTTTCCCATGGTAAACTCATAAAATGACCGGGGCGAAAGAGTATGGGTCCAGTTCATGTTGATGAGCCGCGTGTCCCGGGTAATGGTATTGTAATTATCCAGGATATTCATATACCGATAGGGGAAATAGGTAGATGCAAAGGCCCGGGGCATAAAGTAACCCTGGTTCATATTCATGGATGCATCGTAGGATAAAGAAAGTTTTTTCTTAGCCGTCAATTCCCAGGTCATTTTATAGAGCAGGTGCCAGTCATTATTCTCCCGGCCCGCTAGCTTTGCCATCAGCTCATCTGCTGTTGATTCATTGACCAGGGAAGAATTCCAGTATCGGTGGGGATATAATTTTGATGCTACGGGAAGATTCCCATCATACATTTTCCCATAGCCGTTCAAAAAAAAGGAGAACCGCCCCGGAAGGTCCGCGCCCGCAAGCCCCGGTAAGGTCTGGAAGAAAAGATCTGGCCCGCCAAAGTTGAATTCGAACCTGTCTGTGTTGAAGTTGTCCGGCAAAAGCCTGTCACTGGAATATTTTACAGCACCTTCATAATGATCCCGCCCTTCTTTCAGTTTTATATTAACTACGCCGGACATGGCCTGCCCGTATTCTGCGCTATACCCGCCGGTAACAATCTCCAGCTCTTCAATGGCATCAGCATTTACAAACAAGTTTCCCGAATAACCGGACAATGGATCCTTCACTGAAAAACCATCCACTATAAACATACTTTCATCGATCCTGCCGCCGCGAATGTGGATCTCATTATCTTGGGTAGTAACCCCAATCTGTTCCGATAAAATATCTTCTACACTGGACACAACCTTATTCTCAATATCTTCCTTTCTTACCCGTACCAAGGATGATGTTTCATCCACATCAAACAGCGGTTTTTTACCCAGCACAACCACATCTTCCCCAAAACTCAACACCGTTTCTTCCATAGTAAAATCCAAAGTCACCGTTTCATTTGGGTTAATGACCACGCCTGTTTTCAAAATAACCTTATACCCGATCATGGACACTTCCACATCGTAGCTTCCCGGAGAGATCTTTGGGATACGGAAGGTTCCATCAAGGTCTGTGGCGGCGCCATAATAAGTCCCCTTCACCATAATATTCACGCCGGGAAGTTTTGTACCCGTGCTAAATTCAGTGACGCTGCCGGTGAGTGACCCAGAGTCCTGGGCCTGAATAGATAATGAGAGTAAAATGAAGAATAAGATTCTCATTCTAAAAATTCAGTTTCAAAAAGGTACTGAAACAGTTTGATGGATGAACCGTTCCCCTGGAGCTTAGGACGGTAGCCGTCGTGGAGCGGCAGGGTCATGATCACAACTTTACCCGATAACTGTGTAGGGGAAACCCGGTACTGACCCATGCTGCAGACCGTGGGATTCCCGGTCCAGCCATCGCTTCCTTCTGGATCAGCCATATGGTAGAGCTCAGTAATGTTTTCAAATTCAGATTCATGGGGCCAGAATCCCTTTACCTTAACGGCGATCAAATGAGATACGGAGAGATTCAAGGATGTATCAATGGGGCTTTCGATGACCCGCCCCGTGTATAGCCGGCCATTGGGATTTAAGGTAACCAGGGAATCCAAGGGGAACCAGGTAAAGGTTGTATCTTCAAAATCTATGGGATTGATAAACAGGTTCCCACCGCCCATAATAAAATTGACCAGGCTTGCTTCCGCCCTGTTGTAGGTGTCATTGGCCGCTGCCGTATTGTTATAGGCTGCATACCAGATCACGTGCTTGAAATAGTTCAGGTTCGCCGTGACATCTGTAGCAGAATAGGGCAATTCGTCACCGATCTCCCAGAAGGAATACTGGCCTTCTCCCGCTATAGTATCCATCATTCCAGAATACCAGGCCAAAGCATTATTTGAATTATCCAGGGGATAATCATCCACAATCAATACATCACCCATCACCGGCTTTACAATCCAGGTCTGCGCATCCGCAGGTCGAGCTGAATCAGGAAACTGGACCACGCCGCTTTCAGCTCCAGCAATGTCCCTGCATTTCAGATAAAATGTGTGAGCTCCTGGCTCCAAATTGGTAAGTATGATACTGGCCGCATCCCCTTCCAGCCTGGTCCAGCAGGTGCCACAGGTATCATTTAGGGTATAGAAAATATCGGTAATAGTCTCATTTCCATCCTGGTCATAAAGATCCCAGATAAAGGTCCGGGTAGGAAATGTATAGCTCGTATCTCCCCCAATGTCAGCAATCAAAGGATTGGACAAATACCGGAATGATATTTCCGGTGGAGAATTCTTGATCGGCAGGATCAGCTTGGATGGTGTTGCATCCGTCTGCCCGTCATCATCCACCGCCTTTACTTCGAACCAGAATACATCCAGGTCTGAACGGATAGGAACATAAAAAATGCCGCTCTCTAGATTGGTATAGGTCCAATCCGAATCATTGCTCCACTTATAATAATATCCCATAACATTGCCGTCCGGGTCTTCGCCCCACCAGTGAAGTTCCTGCCTGCTGGTGGTAATAGTGGTAAATGCCTGGGCCAGTGTATCCCAGACCAACCCTGGATCCGGCTCTTCACCTATGGCATAGATCGGGTTTCCAAGGGAATCTTCAGATGCATAGATCGTATCGACTGCCAGCAGCGAAAGGTAGGTCTCCGGTAAGTTTAAAGTTGTTGCTTCCGATGGATCATCGTACTCCCACCTGCTGCAGGACAGGAAGAATACCAGTAAAAATAATCGTATAATATTTAAATAGCGCAAAGTAAAAAGGGCGGGGAAATTCCCCGCCCTTTCAGGTATTTATTTAACCAAGAGCATTTTCTTATCAGCAATGAAATCACCAGCCTTGATCCGATAAATGTACATTCCTGACGGAACTTTCTGTCCCCTGTTGTCCAGGCCATTCCAGTTCACCACATGAAAACCGGGAGTGTAAGATTCACCGTTCAAAAGAGAACGGACCTGGCGGCCCATAACATCATAGATCACCAGCTTTACATTCTCCTGGCCGCCCATTGAAAACCGAATCTGGGTTTCAGGGTTGAATGGATTTGGGAAATTATCATGGAGTGCATACTCGTAGGGATTTACTTTTACATCATCATCGATACCAACGGTAGCACCTAAATCTGCCACATCACGAATTTGAACTTTGTAAGTCCCAAAACTGTAATTGAAGATTCCCATGATATAGGATAACTGCTGCCCTTCAACAAGTTCACTCATAGCAATGCCTGCACCCATTGTCCCCATATCTTCATCAATCAAGGCTTCCATGCCAGATGCGTCTGTTATAGACCAATCGTATTGGTTAACAGCAGAAACGGTAACATTATCCAATTTCACCAAAACACCTTCATAAGATTCCACTTCTTCGGCTGTCTGTGCTAGATCGCTTGCAGAAACTCCTGTTGGAGCAGGTGTATCATTTCCAGTTGATGTTACTGTGACCGTTGCATTAATAAGGCGCGTATTACCACCAAACTTAAATATCCAGTCTGGATCATTATCCGTAACCAAGCCAGTCACCGAGACTTCATCTCCACGAGTGACTATTGCCATTTCTTCAGTATCAAATACGAGACCACTCCATTGTGCCGTATTATCCTGAAATGCATAGGAACTATAGCTACTGTTATACTGAGCTGTGTCAGCAGTTACAGATCCTGTGAGTGTTACATTACAACCTTCATACAATGTATTTCCTGATGGCCAAGGAGTTTCCTGAACCATGCCGATTGTTAGATTATCTGATACATGGAATCCAAGCTGGTCATGATCAGTATTATTTGGATATACACTGGTTTTTGCCTCGGACTGGTCTGCACCATCATCCGTTGCTGTGATGTAATAGGATACCGTATTAGTATTAGCCACAGGTATAAC
>ERZ651768.3716-NODE-3716-length-10130-cov-2.570476_pt1 | contig 10130 bp, 7 predicted proteins | sample MGYA00514754_ERZ651768 | MGnify/ENA metagenome assembly ERZ651768 | reverse complement strand
GAGTGAATAATCTACATTGCCCGGATCCATTTAATCAGATCTTTTATTTGTAATCATTTGGACATAAACTACCGTCAAGACGGTGTGCCCTCTTTAGCAACGGCAGCTGAGATGGTTCGGATTGATTGCATATACATTTGAGCAAGTTCGGGTACGTGAGACCTAGTCTTTTTAAGGAGCCAATCGCTTCAGGGTCCATCCGCCGTCCTCACATTTTTCATAAAGGAGCCTATCGTGCATTCGATTTTCCCCTTGTTGCCAAAATTCCATAGCGTCGGGTACCAGCCTATAACCACCCCACCAGTGAGGCCTTGGAACCTCATCCTGGAATTGCGCCTCATACTTTTCCCATCTACGGCCTAGCGACGCGCGATCGACAATAATCTGACTTTGGCGTGATGCCCAAGTTTCGAGTTGAGCCTCTCGCGGCCGGTTTTCGAAATAGGAGTCCGACTCACCGTCATCTATTCGTTCTACGTGCCCCTCGATCCTGACCTGGCGCTTAGAAAGAAGCCAGTGCACGGCAACACTCGCCCGGGGATTCTCAAGTAGCTCCTTGGCTTTTCGGCTGTTGTAATTTGTATAAAAGACGAATCCCCTGTTGTCTATCTCACGGAACATTACGAACCGTACAGAAGGGCGACCTTGTTTGTCGGAAGTAGCGAGCGCCATGCTTTCTGGAAGTTGCTCAGAAATGTCGCGAGCGATTTGAAACCACTTCTGAAACTGGTCTATTGGATCGTAAAGGGCGTCTTCTTTGGTAAATACCAATGTGTGTCACTCTCTAGTGCTAGTTTATAAGGGAAGATTTTTATTGTTGCGTAATTTTCAATTTCTGAGCGCGATGCTTTTTCCCAGATAAAGAACCAGCCTGGCTATACATCAACCAAACCGGGCAGGTGGTTCGGGAGAAAAAAACGACAACATCTATTGGCTTCCTCTCAGCCGGGGGTCCAGTAAATCACGCATCCCGTCCCCGAGCATGTTAAAGGAGAAAACTGTCAAGCTGAGGCCTACGCCTGGCCATATAGCCAACCATGGTGCCCGCAGCATATAAGTTACTCCTGCACCTGTCAGCATCCCTCCCCATGTGGGAAGCGGTGGGGGAATACCGAACCCTAGAAAACTAATTGAAGCCTCACCCAAGATAAACCCGCCAATCCTTATTGATGACAGCACTATTATTGGCGCGACACAATTTGGGAGGATATACCTGACCATGATCCTCAAATCTGAGGCCCCGACACTCCTTGCGGCTTCAATATATTGATTTTCCCGGAGAGAAAGGACTTCTCCCCTTATGACTCTAGTATTCCAAAAGAATGAAACAACCGAAAGGGAAATTATTATGTTAAGAAGCCCAGGGCCGAAAACTGCCATTAATGTCAGCACAAAAATAAGGTCCGGGATCGTCATAAAAGCATCGACAAATCTTTGGCAGACGGTGTCAATAATGCCTCCAAAGTAACCTGATAGAACTCCAAACAGTACGGCGGTGGATGTTGACAGGAATACGCAGGAAATCCCAACTATAAGGGAGATGCGGGCTCCATAAATTACCCTGCTGAATAAATCTCGGCCCATCTGATCTGTGCCGAGGAAGTGTCTCCAGCTGTAACCTTCTAAGGAGTCCGCAAGTATCTGTTCATCATAGGCATAAGGCGTCACTAGATCTGCAAACGCTGCCATCAGTCCTAACAGAACTACGACAACCAGCCCTGCCGCGCCTAAAGGTTTTTCTTTGAAAAGGCGGGCAAGAAATTCCAGAAGCCAGTGGCGCCGATTGGGGCGAACAGCCTCGGTTAAATCAGCGTATGGTGAACTTGTAGGAGTAATGGTCACGATTAACTTAACCTGACCCTTGGATCAAGCCATGCATAACTGAGATCTACGGTCAGATTAATCAAGATCACGATAAATGCGCAGAACATCACCAGAGCCTGTAGCATCGGGTAATCGCGGTCCACTATTACTTCAAGTAAATACTTGCCTACCCCTGGGAGCCCCCACACCTGTTCGATAATCAGTAAACCCGACATGGCCCATGCAGCTTGTAGGCCTATGATTGTAATCACAGCCATAAATGCATTCTTCAGGGCGTGTCGGTAGATGACGAGATTGTCTCCAAGCCCCTTCGCCTTGGCAGTACGTATGTAATCTTGGTTCATAACTTCAAGCATCATAGCTCTTGTCATACGGGCAATTGGCGCGCCAATAAAAAACGAGAATATCAGGGCAGGTATTATCATGAGCTGGAGATTCCCGATAGGGTCCTCGCTTAGAGGTATGTATATCGGTGGAGGCGACCAATTGAAATATATTGACGAAAAAACCAGGACAATGATGCTGGTCCAAAAATAAGGAACTGACAACCCTATTATCGATATCACCCTGAGAAGATAATCTATAAATTTATCCTGCTTTGTAGCTGATATTACCCCTACAGCAAGACCCCATAATGTCGATATGCCAATGGACAAGACGGCAAGTTCGACAGTGATCGGATAGCGCCTTGCAACCTCTGAGACAGCAGTTCTCCGGTTCCACAAGGACTCCCCAAAATTACCCTTCAGGAGATTGCCGGCCCATCGCGCGTATTGGATGTGAATAGGGACGTTAAGGCCCATTTTTTCCCTTATGGCGTTGGCATCCATGCCCACGATTCCGCCCCTCTGGTCCGCCAATTTGTCGACCATATCACCGGGGACGAAACGGACCAGCCCAAAGATGATGATGCTAATAATCACCAACGTGGGTAATATAAGGAGAAGTCTTCGTACGATGAAACCTTGCATTTTATGCCATTCAGCTGACAAGCAAGCGGCCCTACCGTGATAGAACCACCTTGCTTGTCATCAATTCTTAACCTGAGAGCTTGACGCTCCTAGTCTTCTAGCCAACCCAGTGATAACGCGTACCCATTGTCAAAGGAATCGTGGTATGTGTAATTTGTCAGCCGAGGGCTTTGCGCATAGAAATATATCCAGGATGGAGCTGGCACTGAGTAAGCTTGCTCCGCAATGATTTTGGCCATTTCTTGAGTTGTTCTAATTCGAGTTTCACTATCGCTTGCCGCAGTCATTTCGTCAATTAACGCGGTTAATTTTGGATCATCTACACCGTAGCCCGATATGCCCAGCTGCTCTGGATGCCACGGACGCCAGAACCAGTCTTCTGGAAGTGAACCAAAACCCAGGAATGTGTATGCCAGGTGCTCATAATTCCCGTCTCTCCAGACCGGAATGAAGCTATCGTAGTCGACCATGCTAATGTCAGTCTCTATTCCGATTGCCTTAAGGAATCCAGCCATTAATTCCGCTTCTGCCGCTATCCGTTCACCATATCCAGTTGTGGAAATGAATTCGACGGTCAAGTCGCCGGGGCTGTATCCTGCCTGCGCAAGTAGTTCCTTCGCTCCCTCTGGATCATAAGTTATGTATTTTTGTGCATCACCAAATTCTGAATCTGGGAGCCAATAGTCGTTACCGTAGTACAGGTAACTTCCGAATGGGATGCCGTAGTCTCCCAAAACACTCTTTACCCATCCTACCCGGTCCACGGACATTGATACCGCTCGACGTACGTTAACGTCATCGAAAGGCGGTCGATCAGATTTCATCCAGACGGAACGCCGGTTAAACGTGTCTATAAAGGATGGATAGAGGCTTTCTGGATTGGACTCACTCAGAGCACGGAAGCGCTCTCCGCTGATTCCGCACGTTTCAATACCTAGAAGATCAAGTTTCCCTGTCCGGAAGGCTGCATCTTCAGACCTTTCGTCACCGAAGAAAATCTGAGTTACGCTCTCTATGTACGGATAAGGCCTCTCCCAGTAATTTGAGTTGCGTCTATGCTCGGTACTAGTCCCAGGTTTGTATTCATGGAACTGCCAGGGACCCGTTCCTACATGGGAACATTCTGGTTGGGCAAAATCCTCACACTTAGCCTCCATCTCATTTGCTAGTGGTTCCATGAGTGTCCTACCCATGAACTGTAGGAATGCTGCAACTGGTTCCGAAAGCTCAATTGTTAACAAGTTGTCAGCCGGTGCGTCCCACGAAGTCGCCTTCGACAGCCAACCGTTTTGCTGAACAGCGGTATCCTTGTTCGCCTTTATCCGATCAATCGTGTAGACAAAGTCGTCAGCAACAAGCGCACGACCATTTACAGGAGCTATGTCATGGTAATGGACGTCATCCCTCAACACAAAACTATATTTTAAACCGTCATCTGAGACCGAATAGCTCTCTGCCAACGAGGGAACTACGTTAAAAGTAGTGGGAGACTTTCCTGCTCCCGCTTCGTAGCGCAGTAACCGTTGCTGGCTGTAGCTGTTAGTCATCCTGAGCCTGTAACTTGAGTACATGTGCTGATCGAAGCTTTTTGGCTCTAGACCACGAGTAAAAATATTGCCCCCGAAAGATGGTTCATTTTGAGAAGGGCCAGGGACACCTAGCCTGTCTGCTATTCCCAAGTCGTCGACTATAGCCTGGACGTCTGGGTGAAGCTTTTCCATGGCTGCTGATGTTTCAGGTGCTACATCGGGCTGAACTAAAACTTCCTTAATAACTTCAATCTGTTTTACTACTTCTTTCTCTACGACCACGGTCTCACCGGGGACCTCTACCTCTTTAATCACTTCTTTAGTGACGGTGATTGTTTCGCCAGGAACCTCAACGGTTTTAATGACCTCTTTTTCAACCGGAACTTCCTTAATAACTTCTACTATTTCCACTTCAGGGTCCGAAGAGCAACCAATTTGGAAAAGTAGGGAAACACTCAACACTGATAGCACGAGAAATAAACCACTTGATCTAATTAAGCTCATGTAAACTGACCCTCCGTTCATAACCTTTAAATAAGTCCACAATTAGTTATAGTTCCAGACAATCCATTTGACTGAGATACTATAAAACGTTCTGTAAGCCCGCAGTGTAGTTGGACTTTTCAAGGTGTGCAACCCTGAATCGAACGCAATTAGTGACTAATCGTAATCTAAAATCTGTATTTAGAGAGATTTAGACATAGTCTTACAATAAATACATATAAACTTAAACCCTGCTGTAATAGAAATGTTGACATTTTCCCAAAAGTTGTTGCGTGGCTCAAGAAAATTACTCAAAAACATGCTTGGCTCCAATCCAAGTGTGATAAAGGCACAGGGCCAAGAATGCAGCAGGTAGAGTGCCGTGTTTGCGGAACGTCTAACTACGGTAAAATAGTTTTCTGTACAAAATGCCGATCACGGCTTCCATCTGATGTAGAACATATTAACCAAACAGAAAAGGCCAACGGTTTTCATGCGGTGCGAACCCTCATCAGCAGACCTTCAATTATGTACGTACGTCCAATTCTGTTGGTTATCACTATTCTTGTAGGGATTGCGCTGCTATTCAGGTTAGCGGGGTTTGAAGTGTCCGAGCCAATATTTGAATCTGAAGTGCCGACTTCAATGTCGCCAACTTACGATACCGGCTGGAGAAACATACATAGAGATTCAAAACATAGTGGTTTCACACAAACCGATGTTTCCATTACAGAACCAGTAGTGCAATGGAGTTTTGCGACAAACCCGGATCAATTACCGGATCAATTTACTGCTCCGATCGTGTCTGATGGAATTATCTACACGGGAACATACTCAGGCAAATTAATGGCATTGGATCTACGTTCTGGAGCTGTTGTCTGGGAGGTAACGACAGGGTCGCCGATCGATTCCGCTCCGGCTATGAATGAAAGCAAAGTCATGGTGGCTTCAAGGGAAGGGACAATCTACTGTCTGAATAGAACCACCGGTTCCGTTCATTGGAAATATTCGACCGACTCACCAATATATGCACCCCTTACAGTTCATAAAGAATGGGTGTTTGCTGGCGGTTTGGATGGTCATATATATGCGCTAGATATTGAAACTGGTGACCAATTGTGGCGTTACGGAGGTTCGGGCAGCCTAGTATCAGGAATAGCTGTTGACGGAAACGTTGTTGTGGCAAGCTATAACGATAACTATCTAAGAGTCTTAGATCGCAACGAAGGGAAATTCAGATTCAAATATTTCAACACTGCTGGTAATGAGGGCACGTCGATTGCTGACGGAAAGATCTATTTAGCTGGTAGAGATGGCAAGGTAAGAGCGATTGACTCTAGTGAGAAGGAAGCTTTCTACGACAAGATTGTTCGTTGGAGCCAAGTGCAATCTTTCGCCTGGGGTTGGAGAGATACCGTGCCTCATCAGCGAGGCTATATATGGAGCTACCATTTACCAAGCAGTAAGTTTATCGGGTTTCCGGCGATAAAGGGAAACAGACTCTTTGCAGTCGCCATGGAAGGTGACATGATTTCTCTCGGCAGGCAGCAAGGGCACGAAAAATGGAGCTTCAAAGCAGGCGGCCCTAAGATACGGTTCACAACCTCCCCTGTATTGCTAGGGGACTGGGTAGTGGCCGGAGACTCAGAAGGTACTCTGTATTGGTTTGACCAAGAAACTGGTGAAATTGTTCTTAAACAAAACTATGGTCCCGACCCGCTAATCAACATAGTTTTCGCGGAAGGTGTTCTTCTTATTAACTCTTCGAATGGTAATTTATCCGGCTCCTACTGAGAACATTGCATTATCCGCAATCATCTAAACCTAGGGCCGGTATATTCAATTTACGTTCACTGAACTAGTCTAGTTAGGAACCTTTGAAACTGGAAACTTTTGGGAAGGATTGGAGGTGCTTTGTCAGAATGGATACAACGGAAAAGAACCAGTCGGCCATGATGTTCTTACGGTCTGCCCTAATCATAAACGGACTAGATTCATCAGTTTTGTCCGAAGACTATGTTGACATGATGAGAGGCGTGGGTGTGGACTGTTGCCATCTTTCTCTAGATGGTACCGGCCTTAGCGGTTTTTCAGAGATTCACGAATTTGTATATGAACACTCTGACAAGGTTTTACTAGTCAAAAATACCCAAGATGTCTTTAAAGCGATCCAGGAAGGTAAATTGGGCATTATTGCAGGTTGGCAATCGTCAAACGACCTCAGTAATGGCCGTCACGGCGAAAATGATTGGTGGAATGCCAAACCCCAGACCCAACTGAGGGCTTATAAAGAACTAGGCCTCAGGATTTGCGGAATCGCATATCAGATAGCCAATGTATTTGGGGGAGGAGCAATTGACGGGCACATAGGGTTGAGCAAGGCCGGTAGAACATTGGTGGAAGAAATACACCGGCTCAATATTGTTCTTGATGTTGGTGGACACACAGGTGATAAAGCTAGCATGGATGCTCTAGAAATATCAGAGGGCGTCCCGGTGATTTGCAGCCATGGGAATGCACGGGCAATAGCCAACAGCAGCCGAAACTTAAGTGATGAGATGATCACGTCAATTGCTAAAACTGGTGGAGTTATAGGTATAAATGCAATTAACGACTTTGTTATGCGGGGTGAAGAAATGGCTCAGGTTCATGAGACACCTTTGGGGACAACCCAGGATATGGTGAGACACCTTGAGTATATGAAGAATCTCGTGGGAATCGACCATATCGGACTGGGGCCAGATTTCACATGGGGTATGTCCGATGTTAGGGACAGGGTCATATTTGGCGCGGACGCCCAAGATGAAGGGCCAAGACGGTTTGTGAAAGGTTTCGAAAATATCAGTCAGTTGGGAAACGTGGTAAATGCTCTAAGAGAACGCGACTGGAACGACAGTGACCTGAACGCGGTGTTCAGCCAAAACTGGCTTCGAGTATACCAGGCAGTCTGGTGAGATCTTAAGAGCCAAGGGAAGCAGGAACACCCAATTCTCCGCGATGTGTGTCCCTAGCTCCCCTACGAACAATAACGACAGCCCTCTGTGTCTCCCTGAGGCTATCGAGGTTCGACAATCATTATTAGATCTGGCTCTGAATTTTGCCTAATACGGAGTCCAATCTATCCACGAGGTCATCAATTTCATCCTTGGTTACACAGAGAGGCGGGTAAATTGGGATACCCCCTCCCCTACCCAGACGACCGAGTATATTATGATCCCTGAACAACGCCCCGACCTTGTCGCCGATTTTGTCATCTTTTGAAAATGGTGCTTTGGTATCCCGGTCTTTCACCAATTCGACCTCAGCCATAAGCCCAAGGCCTCCCCTGACGTCTCCAACTATGGAATGCTCGTATAAGCCTTGCAGTCTCTGGTAAAGATGATCTCCCATATTTGCTGAATTCTCTACCAGCCCCTCCTCTTCCATTATCTTTAAGTTAGCCAAACCGGCAGCAGCGGTAGGAGGGTTCCCACCAAATGTAATCAGATGACGGAAGGTCTTATCCTCGTCGCCGATAAAAGCATCCGCGATTTTCTTACTTGCTATGGCTGCTCCCACGGGAAGGTAACCGCTGGTGAGAGCCTTGGCGACTGTGAAAATGTCTGGTTGAACCCCCCAATGCTCGGTGGCAAACATTTTTCCAGTTCTACCAAATCCATTTATAACTTCGTCACAGATTAGGATGACCCCATGCTTGTCGCAGATCTCTCTGAGCATTGGCCAGTAATCTGGGTGGGGAACATGTGTTCCTGAAGCCGCTGAAATGGGTTCCCCAATGAATGCTGCCACTGTTCCTGGGCCGGCATGCTCTATGGCCCTGTCAACTTCTTTCGCACATTCGAGGTTGCAATTGCCTTCTCCGTCATTGCAAATACCACGATAGCTATTATGGTTCGCGACATGAATATTCCCGGGAACAAGCGGCCCAAACGGAGCGACATTGGTTCCCTGTTGAGCGAGGCTCATACACAGATGAGTCGAACCATGGTATGACCCTTGTCTGCTCAAGACTTTCCATCTACCTGCATCACCATTGTTATAGTGGTATTGCTTCGCCATCTTGATGGCTGTTTCCACTGCCTCGGACCCCCCGCTAACGAAAAATACCCTGGAGTCCTTGTCTGGGGATAAGCTCGCAACTTTGGCCGAAAGCTGTGAAGTAGCTGGTGTTACGGTCGCTCCCGGTGAATAGCTAATAGCTTTCATTTGTTCGTAAACTGCCTCAGCTATCTCAGGTCGTCCATGCCCAATATTTACCAGGTACATAGAAGATATAAGGTCAAACCACTTGTCGCCGACGGCGTCTTCGACCCAGACACCTTTGCCACTGTTAACTATCCTGACACCACTTTCAGACATGTCGCCCGCCTGAACACTATGAGGCCAGAAGTGTTCGGCAGCTTGTTGCTTTATTTCTTCTATTTGTTCCCCTGTCAATGCAGTGACCATAAATTATCTCCTTCAATCCTTTTGTTAACCACCAACCATCGCTGATCATAAATGATGCTTATTCAGTGTGGCAATACCATGGACACATCACCTCTATAATGAGCTACCAAATGAAGAACTCGTTGTGCTTAACTAAAATGCATCAGAACTAATATGGCGCCATTTGCAATTAACGCCGGAAAATTGTCGACGATAGGTACTTGTTTCCTGCCGATTTTTATTTTTTCCTTTGCCTTCTTAAGCGGGTGTCAAGGCTCCCATGTTACAGAGGAATCCAAGGGGGATCTTGGCAAGGCTCATTTTCCGCTTAATGAAAACTCAATAAATATCCTCAATGAAGATCTACAAACATTCAATTCTGAGATAGAGACTAATCCTAGCAGTTCAAGTGCTTACATAGGCCGTGCACTCATATATCTCCAAGAGACAGGAACATACGAAGATGCCATAAGAGATTCCGAAACTGCTCTTAGCATCAATCCTGACCTTGCGGAACCCTACATTATACGGGCGGCAGCACTGGTTGATATGGGACATTCTGGGCTATATTCAGTGCCTGGAGCCTCTGGCAATCCTATGAGTGATCTTTGGTTGTTAAGCACTAGAAAACGACACGAAAAAGCGATAAACGATATAGGAAATTTCCTAGAGATTGAGCCCGGTAGGCCGGATGCATATTTCATCCGCGCTCACGCATTTATGGATCTTCATCTTTCAAATGAATCGATTATAGATTTTGACAAAGTATTGCAACATGAACCGAGCCTATATTTAAGAATTATGGCCCTGGTACATCGATCACAGGCTCATCGCCAGTTAGGTAATGTACAGCGTGCTGTACAGGACGCGACTACGGCTATGGAATTGTTACCAG
>ERZ651768.3714-NODE-3714-length-10134-cov-3.669683_pt1 | contig 10134 bp, 11 predicted proteins | sample MGYA00514754_ERZ651768 | MGnify/ENA metagenome assembly ERZ651768 | reverse complement strand
GAATTCCAACACGCAAAATATATAATGACCAAACTCAGTCATATCGATTTGGTTATTTGAGAGTTATTTCATCCTTAGAGATTCGCCAGACAATAATTCCAAAATATGCATACCAATCCCCATCATATTTCGGACCAATAAAATCTGAACTCGGTCTGCAAACAGCATTTTTCATTGATATGGGCATAGCTGGTAATGATTGGGAAGATTTCAATGAAGGAATTCCAATGGTAGGGTTTGGGCTGGGAATTAGAATTCCGATAGCTATTTCAGGAAATGTTCGTTTAGACTATGGCTGGTCATTTTATAATGGAAGATATATGGAAAAATCTCTTCTCTTTGGTTTAGGCCAGAAGTTTTAATCTAATACATTATAAGATCAAATTCATATGTGGCAAAACGGAATTTAATTTCACAAGTTTTTTAAGTGAAGCTATTTAGCAAATTTACCCCTTCATGGTGAAGCAGCATTTCCTTTAGATCTGTTCCACCGCCGTATCCACCTAATTTACCAGATGATGTTATAACTCGATGACAGGGAATGATAATGGGTATTGGATTTTTAGCATTGGCATTGCCGACAGCGCGAACAGCTTTTGGGTTGCCAGTTTGAACCGCAATATCCTGGTAAGAAGCAGTGTGACCAAATGGAATTTTACTGACTGCTTTCAAGACTTTATTAAAATATGGGGGTAGCATCAAATCGAACGGCACCGTGAATTTCCTGCGTTCTCCCAAAAAATACTGGTTCAGCTCATCCAGAGCCAGTTTCAGTATGGATGATTGTTTTTCTACCGGGGTTCTTGGCATAGTTTGATAACTTGAAGAATTAGGAAGAAAAATTTGACAGATTTCTTTTTTACTGGTATGTATTCCAAACTTTCCTAAAGATGAATCAAGTGTGGCAAATTGAATCATTGAGATAGATTATTTTAATTAAATATTCTACAAAACAATTTATAAAGAATAAAACCGATTCATAATTTGGAATCCATCCTTACTAAAATGGGGCTGGCAACGAATACGCTCGAATAGGTTCCTACAAGTACACCAATAATCATAGCAAAGGCAAAATGATGGATTACTTCACCGCCGTAAAGATAAAGAGTAAACAAAACAAAGAGGGTAGTGATGGATGTAATAATAGTCCTACTCAAAGATTCATTAATACTTTGATTCACAACTTGGGGCATTGTAACCTGTTTCAAATTTTTTATGTTTTCTCGAATCCGGTCGAAAATGACTATAGTATCGTTTAAAGAATATCCTACAATGGTCAGGAATGCAGCAATGACAGCTAATGAAACTTCATATCCAAGAATTGAAAACACCCCTAGAGTTACAACCACATCATGGGTTAAAGCTGCTATGGCCCCAACTGCAAATTTAAATTCAAACCGTATAGAAATATAAACAAGGATAAGAGCCAACGCAGACAGTATTGCCATCACTGCTTTTCCACTAAGCTCTGCACCTATCTTTGGACCGACCTTTTCGATGGATAGGATAAAATCATTCTCATTCTTAGGAACCAGATCGGGAAAAATATTTTTCATGTTGGCTACAAATTTCTGTGAGAATTGTTCTGGTTCATGTTCCAATGTTGGAAGCCGAACTGCCACGTTAGATTCATCACCAAAATGTTTAATTTCGGTTTGGCTGAAATCAAAGTTCTGTCCATCAATTGAAACATTGCTCAGAGCAGATCGGACCTCATTAATATCTACAGGCTCGGTGTAATTCACCGCTACCATGGAACCACCTTTGAAATCAATGCTTAGATTCGGTCCTTTATTAATGACCAGTGAAATAATACCCACCAGAATGATTGTACCGGAAAGAAATCCAGCAATCTTGGATTTACTCATAAAATCAATTTGGGTATCTTTAATTATTCGCATTTTATATGCTCAGGCTGGTGAGGCTTTTTCGAGATGTAATTGTGTTGAAAATGGTTCGTGTTACAAAGACAGCTGTAAACATGCTGATTAAAATTCCCCAGAATAGCACAGTAGCAAATCCTTTGATGGGCCCAGTACCAAACTGATATAATACTAAGGCGGCAATCACTGTTGTAACATTGGCATCGATAATAGTGGTTAACGCCCGACTGTAACCGGAATCTATAGCTGATTTGGTTGTTTTACCTCTTCGTAGTTCTTCCCGTATGCGCTCAAAAATAATGACATTAGCATCAATAGACATACCTACAGTCAGGATCAGACCGGCGATCCCAGGCAGGGTAAGTGTTGCTTCCAAAGAAGCCAGTACGGCTAATACCAGTAAAATATTCCAGATTAAAGCGAAATCAGCAATGGAACCGGAAATTTTGTAATAAACTAGCATAAATATTAGGACAATGGCCAATCCGATTAACACAGATTGCGTACCTTGGGCAATGGAATCTGCACCCAAGCTAGGTCCAACAATACGCTCTTCTATAATATTCACTGGTGCGGGAAGTGCACCTGCCCGCAGGATAATAGCGATATCTTTTGCTTCATTAATATTTGCAAATCCTTCAATCTGAGTTCGGCCGCTAGGTATTTTCTCGCGAATGGATGGGGCCATATGGACTTTCCCATCCAAAACAATAGAGATTCGTTCTCCTACATTTGCTCCAGTTACTCGGGCCCAGGTTCGAGACCCATCACTATTCATATTCAGCGAAACTACCGGTTGTCCGGCACTGCCGCTCCCTAGTGTTCCTAAGTTGGCTTTCGCTTCATCTACTACCCCACCGGTAAGTTCCGGTGTGCGTTCTAGAAAATATAGCCGGTAAACTTTTTCCTGAGATGGTGATCCTGGAATAGGCCTTGCTTCATGGCTGAACAAAAACTGCCCCATTGAAGATTTAAGTATAGATTGAACTTCATCTTTAGCCAGTAGTTTTTTAAGCGCATAAACATTGTTCTCGCTTACGCCCATGTCCCCGGGCAAAGGTTCAATCAGTGAACGGAACGGTGCATCAGCGAATATCTCTGCACCGGTAGAAACGCTGGTATCATCTTTGGTTGTTTCTGTTTCGCCGAAAATTTCATCGACTGTTATACTTTCATCATCTTCTGTATTAGGTACAGTTTCGGTTTCTATCTTACCTGTGTCCTTCTGAAAAGATTCAGTCAGCTCTGCCAATTCTTCTTCAGTGGTAGACTCTTTTAGCAAATCATCCAATTGTACCAGCATTTCATTAGTCACAGCCGAGTTCTTAACAAGATAAAATTCGAGTAAAGCGGTACTTTGAAGAAGTGATCGTGCCCTCTCGGAATCCTGGATCCCCGCCAGTTCTACAAGGATACGGTGCTGACCCTGCTTTTGAATAGTTGGCTCAGACACACCAAATTGGTCAACGCGATTTTGCAATATTTCCAATACGCGGTTAATAGCGTCGTCAGCTTCTTCTTCCAAGCCCGTTAATATCTCATCTAGAGCTGAACCATATTCGTGGTAGTACCGTGCTGGTTTTAACCCGCTGGATTGGATTTCCTGTCTAAAGATGGTAAAAAATTTTGCACCTGGAACATTAGATTTTTCAATAGTAGTATTTAAAACAGCGTCAAACCGATCATCACGATTGGTGGCCAGATTTTTTATCAAAGTTGGAATATCTGCTTCCAGCACAATATACATACCGCCCTTCAAATCCAAGCCTTGGCGAATGATTTTTGATTCAATAGTTTTCAATTTACCAGACTCGCGCAGTTCTTCTTTCTGTTCATCGGACATGTTTTGGTACTGCCATGTGGGCCAGAGGGTATAAATAGCCCAAGCAAGAATTACACCAATGACCAAGTATCTGGGGGTAAGGTTTTGTTGCATTTGATTATTTAAATGAATAAATAAAATTATTCGAAAAAAGCGCGGGAATTTACCCGAGACCCCAAACGGGAGCAAGGATACATGGAGGAATTTTTCGATCGGAAATTCAAAGTCTTTTTAGTGTTATCTAAAATAAACTATTAAGTAATTACCCTGATGGAACTTATACTTAACAAACGGGATACTTTTCTTTTAATTCTCTTTGCTCATCCAGCAGTCGAGGACAGATTTTTTCCTTGTATTAAATAAAAATTCCCCAACTATTCCAAATTCGTTTAATTCCATTTGGGATGCGAGTTGGTAATTACAAGATAATTTTCCAGATGAAGAAAGAAGAGTTGATCATTTTGATTGTACGCATTGCGCACCGTGGAGATGTTTATAGAAAATAGTCCTAATCCCTAAGCCTTACTCCTAATCTTTATCTAAATAACACCCAAATTTTCCCCCACTTTCGTAAAGGCGTTTATCGCCTTATCGAGATGCTCTTTTTCCATAGCGGCAGAGATCTGAACCCGGATGCGAGCCTGTCCTTTAGGAACCACAGGGAAATAAAATCCGATCACATAAATGCCTTCTTTCAGCATTTCGGTAGCCATATTCTGTGCCAGGACAGCATCATACAGCATGATAGGAACTATAGGGTGTATGCCGTCTAAAATGTCAAAACCGGTCTCGGATATTTCTGTTCGGAAGTATTTGGTGTTTTCTTCCAGTTTGTCCCGGAGTTCTGTGGTGGCAGATAACATATCGAATACTTTAGATCCTGCCGCAACAATGGCAGGTGCAACCGTATTGGAAAAAAGATAGGGCCGGGATCGTTGGCGCAAAAGATCAATGATCTCTTGTCGACCGGTGGTGAATCCACCGGAAGCACCACCCAGTGCTTTTCCCAGGGTGGATGTCCACACATCAATTTTGTCCATGACGCCACAGTGCTCTGCAGAGCCGCGCCCCGTTTGTCCTACAAATCCTGTGGCATGGCTGTCATCCACCATGACCATGGCATCATGTTTTCTCGCCAGTACGGTGATCTCATCCAGCTTGGAAATGTAGCCATCCATTGAAAAGACACCATCTGTAGCGATCATTCTTAATCGGGCATCTTGCGCTTCTTTCAGTTTATTTTCCAGATCAGACATATCGCTGTTGGCATACCGGTATCTTTGCGCTTTGCAAAGTCGAACTCCATCAATGATGGAAGCATGATTCAATGCATCAGAAATAATAGCGTCTTCCGGACCGAGAAGCGTTTCAAAAAGTCCTCCATTTGCATCAAAGCAGGAGGTATAGAGAATGGTATCATCGGTGCCAAAAAATTCGGAAATCTTTGCCTCAAGTTCTTGATGTAGGTCTTGTGTGCCACATATGAACCGAACCGAGGCCATTCCAAAGCCATGATCATCCATAGCGGTCTTGGCCGCTTCAATGACGTGGGGATGATTGGCAAGCCCAAGGTAATTATTTGCACAAAAGTTTAGAACTTTTCCACCCCGAACCGTGGAAATGTAAACACCTTGGGGTGTAGTGATGGTCCGCTCCTTTTTATAAAGTCCTTCTGCTTCGATCTGGGAAAGCATATCTGTGTAATGTTTTATTGAATTACTCATTTCTATTTAAATACAAAGTACACCAAAGAACACAAAGTAAAATATTTAGAGAATTCCGCGGTCTTTGTTTTTAATAAAATTTTACCATTCCAAGACAACTTTTCCGCAATTACCCGATTTCATGATCTCAAATGCGTTTTTGTAATCATCAATTGGAAATCGATGGGTTAATACACCGGAGATATCCAACCCGCTTCTTAACATTTGAGTTATTTTGTACCAGGTCTCAAACATTTCCCGGCCGTAGATACCTTTCACATGAAGTCCTTTAAAAATAATGTCATCCCAGTTGATTTGTGTCGATTTTGGCAGTAAACCCAGCAAGGCGATATGTCCGCCATGATACATATTTTCCAGCATGTCACGGAATGCATCAGGACTGCCTGACATTTCCAGGCCCAAATCAAACCCGCTAGTCATATTAAGTTCAGAGTACACATCGCCGATTCTATCATTTTTCACATTTATGGTCTTGGTGGCACCCATTTTTCGTGCAAGGTCCAGACGGAAATCGTTTATGTCTGTAATGACAATATTGCGGGCACCTACAAAGCTGCAAATGGCCACAGCCATAATGCCGATGGGACCAGCACCGGTGATTAAAACATCTTCACCAACCATCTCATAAGATAATGCCGTGTGAGCGGCATTTCCGAAGGGATCAAAAAAAGCAGCGATCTCCGAAGGAATATCCTTGTGAATCGGCCAGACATTATTTTCCGGCAGGACCAGATACTCAGCAAAGCAACCAGCCCGCTGAATACCGATGCCAATGGTTTTATGGCATAAATGTCTTTTTCCTGCCCGGCAGTTTCGGCAAAAGCCGCACGTAATGTGCCCTTCCCCAGATACGCGGTCTCCCGGTTTATAGTGGGTCACACCGGGACCAATCTCTTCAACGATACCGCAATATTCATGACCAGTAACGAGAGGTAGATCAAGTGTCCGCTGTGCCCATTCGTTCCAATCATAGATATGCAGGTCGGTTCCGCAAATAGCCGTATGAGTAATTCTGACACACACGTCGTTAGTACCAACTTTCGGTTCGGGTACATCTTCCAGCCATATACCTCGTTCGGGAAATTTCTTTACTAGGGCTTTCATAATAATATGTGCAGAGAAGGTTATAAATTACTGATGAGATCTTTGTGCTCCAATTTTCAATCCAATTGGATTTTCACAGCATTCAAGCGGTTCTTAATGTTTATTTTGTTTTGGAATAACAGCTAAATTCCCGAATTATATTTTATCTGATTTATTGATGGGTAAGATTCTAGCATTCATTAATCAAAAGGGCGGTGTTGGTAAGACAACATCAGCAGTAAATGTTGCTCTGAGCCTTGCAGTTTCGGAAGTAAAAACACTGGTGGTTGATCTGGACCCTCAATCCAATGCGACGACGGGTTTATCTGAGTTAATCGAAGAAACATCTAAAGATATTTACGATGTGTTGATTAGAGGGACTGATATTAAAGATGCTATTACCAAGACACAGTTTCCGTATCTAGATATTATTCGTTCTACGCATGACCTGGTTGGCGCGGAGATAGAATTGGTTAGCATAATGGCGAGAGAATACCAACTTAAAACTGCATTAAAAAAAGTTATTCGGCGATATGATATCATTATTCTTGATTGTCCACCTTCTCTGGGCCTCCTAACCATTAATGCTCTAACGTCTGCCCATGCATTGATTATCCCGATCCAGTGTGAATATTATGCACTAGAAGGTCTTAGCCAGTTGCTAAATACTGTCCGCCTTGTCCAGAGACACTTAAATCGTAACTTGGCAATTGCCGGTGTGTTGATGACCATGTATGACAGTCGTTTGAATCTTTCAAAACAGGTAGTGGAAGAAGTAAAAGGATATTTTAAGGACAAATTGTTTAAAACTTTGATCTATCGTAATGTTCGGTTGAGTGAAGCACCAAGTTTTGGAAAACCAGCCCTGCTTTATGATGCAAATTCAAGTGGTGCAAAAAATTACCTGAGTTTAACAGAGGAGATCCTCCAACGTGTCAGCTAAACGATTAGGACGTGGGCTTGAATCATTGATCATTTCGGAACCGGAGTCACAGTTTGCCAAACCAGGCGTTGCGAAAATCCTTCTGAAAAGTATAAAGCCAAATCCCCATCAACCTCGCCGTGACTTTGATGAAACTGCTTTAGAAGAACTTGTAGCTTCAATAAAGGCGAAAGGTGTTATTACACCAATAACGGTTCGTGAAGCAAAGGAAGGGTATGAATTGGTGGCCGGTGAACGAAGGTGTCGTGCTGCAAAAAAAGTTAGGTTGAAAGCCATACCGGCATATGTCATCAATGTAAAAAACGAATCAGAGATGATGGAAGTGGCGTTAATTGAGAATATTCAGCGTGAAGATTTAAATCCGATGGAAGAAGCAGAAGCTTATGCTGTGCTGAATAGTAAATATAATTTATCCCATGATGCTATTGCAAAATCAGTAGGGAAAAAGCGTGTTACTGTGTCTAATGCCCTGCGATTACTGAAGCTTCCGGTGGAGATAAGGAAAAGCATCCGCAAGGGTAAAATCTCCGGTGGTCATGGCAGGGCGATACTACAGGCAAAAACGATTGCCAGTATGAATAAATTGTGGAGGGTAATCCTGAATAAGGATCTCAGTGTTCGGGCATCCGAAGCGCTGGTAAAATCAAAGCCAAGGAAAACAAATACTACGAAAGTTATCCATTCTACAGCACCCATCAGGGCGATTGAGAATCAATTAATTGAATTACTGGGAACCAAGGTTAAACTTAAACCCGGCCAGGCAGGTGGATCGATTGAGATTATCTATTTTTCTGATGATGATCTAGAGCGCATACTGGATCTACTTCAATCGTTATAAGAAATATATAGTGAAACCCGAAAAATATACTGTTATAGTGATACCAGACGATGAGTCTGGTACAAAATCTTACAATGTTTCACGCAAGATGATTCGAATTCTATCAACAGTTGGTATACTTTTTGTCATGGGTATAATTATTTTTTTTACCATCTATGTTCCAAAAATCGGTGATTATAATATCATAAAAGATAATTATGAAAACCTGGCAGCAGAACGGCTGAAAGTATTAGAACTGAGTCATGATCTCCAGCGGTTAAAACAAATGGACGAATTTGTGAGAAAATCACTAGGTACCGAATTAAATTTTGATGAAAAACCTATTCTTGCAGATACGATTACCGGGATGACAATTAATCCAGATAGGGGAATTTCGTATGTAGACAACATTCCATCAGTGGCCCCGATTAAGGGTTTTGTGAGCCAACGTTCGGGATTAATGTCACCATTCGTCAGAAATACCCATCGGGGTATTGATATTGTTGCCAAGGAGGGGGAACCAATTCTCGCTGCTGCTGCCGGTGTAGTTATGTTTTCCGGCTGGACCTACGAAATGGGGAACCTAATCATAATTTATCATGGGGATGGTTATTTTACGCATTATGGTCATAACCAGAGGAACCTGAAACTGCAGTTGGGCTTGGTCAGTCGCGGTGAAGTCATTGGTATGGTCGGCAGTACTGGTATCTCTTCCGGTCCCCATTTGCACTTTGAAGTTTGGAAAAATGAAAAATCTGTAGATCCACTGATCTATTTTCCAGAATATAGATTAACTGATTTAACTTCCAATAATGGCTAAAATCAATTTTCAGAATGTACATACCATGGTAGGACCTGATGCTATCGTTCAAGGGCCAATCAGATTAAAAGAAGGGATTATTATATATGGTAAGGTCTATGGTGATGTGAGTACGAGCGGCCCTATTAGAATTATCCAAAATGGTTTGGTTCAGGGTGGTGTGCAGGGCAGTGATATTCGTGTTGGGGGAACAGTTATAGGTGATGTGATTGCCGATGGGCAGGTCATACTCGGTAGAAACTGTGTTCTGAAGGGTGATATAAGTTATCGAAAACTCTTGATTGAAGATGGAGCCCAATTTGAAGGCAAGTGCGACTTGGTACAGAATAATACCCAAAAGCACCAAAGCTCCAATGATCAATCCGATAGTGGTTAATTATGTCTGAATCAGATGATGTATCAAAATCTAACCCTGCAAAATCATTTATTTATCTCCAGAAAATAGTTCAGAAATCGGGTCCTGCAGCCACCGCATCCTACACGCTTATAACATCAGTGCTTATTTTGACACTTCTTGGTTGGTATGTTGATCGTTTAAAAGATACAGATCCTGTCGGTGTATTAATTGGTCTGGGTCTTGGACTTTTGTCTGGATTTTACCATCTGGCAAGGGTAATCTGGTCTGAAAAAAAATGAAACTCTTCATTTATGGTGTATTTACCTCTTTGGGGATACTTGGTTTATCTGGGCACTTTTTAGCACAATACCAATATGAATTATTTTTTGGATGGCTTGGTCCTGTTGTTGCCGGCACAACCACGATTATTTTTATTAAACGGGCATCCAGAAAAGAGATACGTTTAATCACAAAAACTTTGACTATTGGTTTTGCAATAAAAATGATTTTTTATGGCGCTTATATATTGATTCTATTCAAAATTTACCCTTTTAACCCCATTCCTTTAATGTGTAGTTTTGCGGGATTTTTTCTTGGGCTTCACGCACTGGAAGCTGTCATAATCAATAACTTGTCCAAGTCGGAAAAATTAAATTATTGACCTTATTAGAATGGTGGTTTTGTGAGTATTGAGGATGTCGGGCA
>ERZ651768.3712-NODE-3712-length-10140-cov-36.121733_pt1 | contig 10140 bp, 9 predicted proteins | sample MGYA00514754_ERZ651768 | MGnify/ENA metagenome assembly ERZ651768 | reverse complement strand
TCGCGAGAAAAAATAGCGGGCTTTAAGTGCCCAAAAACTATAAAATTTATCAACGAGATACCCCGCAACCCAACAGGAAAAGTTCTGAGAAGGAAATTGAGGGAGCCTTACTGGAAAGGGAAACAAAGAAACATTTCCTAGATCTAAAAGACCTAGCAGAAAGAAAAGTGGAGAAATAAAACATGGAATTTGAAACGGTTATTTATGAAGTTGAGAATAAAATTGCAACCATAACTCTAAATCGTCCAGATAATCTGAATGCTTTTAATGCACAAATGGCTTTAGATCTGAAGGAAGTAACCGATGCTGCTTACGAAGACAGTACCATCCGTTGCGTTATTCTCACCGGCGCAGGTAGAGGTTTCTCAGCAGGCGCAGACCTCAATGAGCCAATAGATACATCAAGTGGTCCTGATGCAGTTGAGAAAGGGCTGCTTGAAGGCTATAAACCGATCTTCATGAACATCATCAACATGCCGAAACCAGTAATCTCTGCAGTCAATGGACCTGCTGCAGGAATAGGTTTTGCTTTTGCCATGGCTTGCGATTTAACAGTAATGTCAGAAGAGGCTTATCTGCTTTCAGTATTTAGTAACATTGGCTTGGTTCCTGATGGTGGAGCCAACTGGTTACTAACAAAAACAGTTGGCTATAAATTGGCTTATCAGATGGCTATCGAAGCTGAAAAAATTCCAGCCTCTAGATGTTTGGAATTAGGTCTGGCCAACAAAGTTGTCCCCAGTGAGAATCTTCTCTCAGAGACAAAAGCTTGGGCAACAAAACTTTCACAAAGATCGCCTCAGGCTTTGAGTCAGACGAAAAAAATAATGCGTATGGCTGATGACAGTAGTTACGAAGAAATTTTCTCAGTCGAAGCTAAAATTCAAAACCGGTTGATTGGTTCGCCTGACAACAAAGAGGCAGTCATGGCTTTCTTTCAGAAACGACCGCCGAAATTCCAAGACTGAGAAAAGCTTTATTGACGATTAACTTTTCAGTGCATTCAGAATCGCTGGCGCCAATTCATTCTCACCTGAATACAGTATCGGTGTTATCCGATCCCCGTATTCCCCATATCTTGCTTTTATTTCTTTTGCTGCTGCCTCCGGGGTTTCAGCGACCACGGCAACGGTATTTAGAAAATCGTCATCAATCAGGGAACCCATCTCTTCCCACTTCCCCTGTTTTGATAACCGATTGAGTTCCGGATGAAGATCCCCTACCCCGTGTGTCTCCAGAACCGCAATGTAGTTAGGAGTTGAAGCATAAAATGCGATCTGCTGTTTGGTTGCGTTGATGGCGTTCTGAGTGGACTCTTCTGTCAATCCCACGGCGGTCATAACATTTACCGATAAATCAAAATCGGATCTCTTTTTTCCAGCGGAAGCCAAACCCTCCTCCACCACAGGCAGGGTTACTTCTTTGATGTATTTGGTGGTGTTGAGAGGATGGATCAGCAGGCCGTCTGCTGATTCAGCAACAGCTCGGGTCATCAATGGCCCCACTGCAGAAGCGTAAATCTTACCTATACCATGCGGATGAGGACCTGGATTGAAGAATGGCGTCATCAACGTATGGGTGTAGAAATCTCCTCGAAAATTCAACCTGGTCCCATTCTGCCAACACTCCCAAATTGCTTGTATTGCCTGGATCATTTCCTTCATCCTTGCAGCTGGTTTGGACCAAGGCATTGAAAATCGTTTGGTGATGTGTGGTTTGATCTGCGATCCCAGTCCCAAGATAAACCTGCCTTCGGAGACTAAATTAAGATCGTACCCAATGTTGGCCAAGATCATGGGGTTCCTGGAGAAGGCAACGGCAATGGATGTAATTAACTCTACTTTTTCAGTTGCCATTGCAGCTGAGACCAGAGGGAGAAATGGGTCGTGAGCAGCTTCAAACGTAAAAATACCATCGTAACCAGCATCCTCGAAATATTTGGCTGCTGGCCCTGCATCTTTGGGATTGTTTACCAATATTCCTGAATCTATCTTCATTGAATCTTATAACGTAAATGTTTGTTAAGTGCTTCTATTCTACACAAACTAGAATGCTTGAGACAGTACTGGGGTTGGGGTACAGTTCTTTAATGAAGTCTCCGTACAAGAAAAGAGATTTTGTGAATTTTAGGACTAAAGAAAGGAGATAGAAATGAGTAATGAATGTAAATCAGGAAGCTGTCTGTGCGGAGCTGTAAAATATGAATTTGATAAGACTAATCTAATCTCTGCACACCACTGTCATTGTATTGATTGTCAAAAATCCACGGGCAGTGGCAAAGCCACTATCTTAATACTGCCCTCTCAGGCACTACAGGTGGAAGGGGAGCTGCAGTTTTATACAGCGACAGCTGAAAGTGGTCGTCATGTGAGCAGAGGTTTCTGTGGGAAATGCGGATCCGGTCTGCTGAGTTTTATTGAAGAAATGCCGGCAGTGAGATTTGTAAAGGCTGGTACTTTGGATGATTCCTCATGGCTGAAGATAGATTCAAATTTTTACAGTTCATCAGCATATTCTTGGTCACCAATTGATGAGGACATCCCAAGTTTTACACACAACCCTGACAAAGTTTGAACTGAAGAAGAAGGTATACTAGAGATATGGAACTTACTATGCCGTTAACAGAGAGTTTTTTCCCAGCAATTGAAGATGAAGAAATCGTTGACCTAACGGTCGGCGATATCTTAAGAATTGCTGCCAAAGAAGATCCCGATAAAGTTGCCCTTGTTGAAACAAATATGGAATGCCAGCTGGGGCAGGAATGGACATACCAAGAATTATTGCAGGATTCTGAGAGAGTTGCCTACAATCTTTTAGCCCATTTTAACCCTGGAGACAAAATTTCTGTTTGGTCTCCGAATACGGCTGAGTGGGTAATATTGGAGTTTGCTTGTGCCCTTTCAGGTATGGTTCTGGTTACGGTAAACCCATCCTATCAAGCCAATGAACTTCATTATGTTTTAGAACAATCTCAATCCTCTGCTCTGTATCTAATCCACGAATATCGTGGTAACCCAATGCTTAAAATTGCTAGAGAGGCAACCAAAGATTTACCAAGCATTCAATCGATCATTGATATGGACAACAAAGATGAATTTTATGGCATCGATGTTTCTCCAGTAGACCTGCCCGAAGTAAAACCATCAGACGCTGCACAAATTCAGTACACCTCCGGGACCACAGGATTTCCAAAAGGCGCTGTCTTGCATCACTTGGGCTTGATCAACAATGCTCGCCTTTGTGCTAACCGAGTCGACATCGGCAGAGACGATGTCTGGTTGAATTTTATGCCAATGTTTCACACCTCAGGCTGCGCTCTGGCGCTTCTGGGATGTGTGCAAAAAAGGGGCAAATTAATCTTGATTAAGTTTTTCGATCCTCCAAAAGTTAATGCTTTGACGGAGCAGGAAAAAGGCACTACATTTTTTGGTGTGCCGACGATGCTGATTGCATTGCTGGATTCACACGAGGTTAGCCCAGTGGATTATTCTTCTGTCAAAATTGCTATCTCTGGTGGCTCAATGGTTGCCCCAGAATTGGTTAGAAGAGTAAAAAATACTGTAGATTGCAGCTTCTCAACGGTGTATGGGCAAACAGAAACGTCACCGGTACTGACACAAACCTTCCCAGACGACAGCGAAGAAGATATTTGCAACACTGTGGGTCAACCACTGCCCAATAAAGATATAGCCATTCTTGATCCCCAAACATCGGAAGTCTTGCCCTTAGACACTATCGGCGAAATATGTTCTCGAGGCTACTGCAACATGCTGCGTTACAACGACAATCCCGAAGCAACCAAGGCCACGATTGGTGAAGACGGTTGGTTGCACACAGGCGATCTAGGCTCCATGGATGAAAGAGGATATGTGAAGATTACCGGTCGTCTTAAAGAAATGATTATCCGAGGCGGTGAAAACTTATTTCCTGCTGAAATTGAAAATACCCTGCTTGAGCATCCCGCGGTTGCTGAAGTTGCTGTGGTGGGAATCCCTGATCCTAAATGGGGAGAAATTGTTGGTTGTTTTATCAGGCCTGTTGATGGTACAGAACCGAAGATAGCGGAGCTTATTGCTCATTGCAGACAATATTTATCACCAGTAAAAACACCAACAAAATGGATGTTTGTCGAAGAATGGCCGCTAACAGGTTCTGGAAAAATTCAAAAATTCAATTTACTTGAAAATTTTGAACAGGGAGCTTATCAAGAAGAAACTGCTTAATCTCAGTTTTTCTCAATATTTTAGAAGTTCTGTATGTTTGCAGCTTCTTCGCGTACCAATTCAGGACCACCCAAAATTTGCCGATTCAAGCCTATGCGCTTAAACCAGTAATGCAAACCGAGCAAATCGGTAAAGCCCATGCCGCCGTGTACCTCCGTCGCTGTTCTTGCAACGGCTGTGGCCACTTCTGAAACATGTGCTTTGGCGTGACACGCCATTAAAGTTGCTTCTTCAGGTATGTGATTTTGACAGTGTGCCGCATACCACACCATGGCATAACACGGCTCAAGATCTGCTGCCATTTGTGCACACATGTGCTTGACCGCTTGAAAAGAACCAATAGCCCTGCCAAATTGTTTTCTTTCTTTGGCATAAGCCACAGATTTTTTGATCATAATTTCTGCAGCTCCGAGGGAATCAGCAGCAATCATAATTCTGCCAGCATCAATAACTGTTTGTATGACAGTGTTATCATCAATTGATCCTTGTAATATTTCTGCCTCGCAGTCCTGCAACAACAATTCCTGTGCACCACAGGTTTTGTCCACAGTTGTCAAAGGTATTTTGGTCAATCCCGGGTCATCGGATTTTACAATGCAGAATGTGCCATTTTTATCAGCCAGGAGATAGTGTGTTGCCTCACTGGCATCAATTACAAATAAAGCTCTGCCGTTGGCTTTGTCGCCGTCAATGGTAATACCTGCGTCCTCCCTGGCCCCGATGTATTCTGATATACCTACTCCAAAGTGGATGTTAGCTTCACCGATTGCCTCTAAATACTCTGATTTCTGAGTGTCTGAACCTGCTTTAATCAAAGCAAGTGGTGCCATCACATAAGACCCGGTAAACGGCGCTGGGGCAATCCCTGCTCCCAATGATTGGGAAGTAGCAGCCGCAAACAACAGATCCAAACCCAAGCCTCCATATTCTTCTGGAATAATGAGACTGTTGATTCCAAGTTCAATGAGTCCATTGTGAACAGCCGTTGGCAAAGATGTATTTTCACCATGAGCAAAACTCTGAATCAAATCTAAGGGAGCGGCATCTTCAAGAAATTTATCCAAGCTTTCTTGAAAGGATTCTTGTTCTTCTGAAAGTCCGAAATACATGACTAAGCCTCCTTTATTTTTGGTGCTTTAGGAAGGCCAAGGCCTCGTTCAGCAATAATGTTTCTTTGTATTTGATTGGTACCGCCACCAATGATCAACCCCAAATACATCATATAGGCAAACTGCCAACCACCATTGTCTCTAAGATTGGGGCTGTCTTCATAAAGGGTTCCAAGTTCTCCCATCACGTCAATTGCCAGACCTTCGAGTTCGTGCCTGAGCTCTGTGCCAATTAATTTTAGGATCATGACCCCGAACATGGCATCTTTTCTGTTATTCAGTCTCGCTGACAACAGACGCAATCCATGGTTTTGAAAAGCCACGACTCTGCCTTGAATTTTCATGACCCGATCGCGAAAAACGGGCTTATCAATGATTCTTGTGCCATCCAAGGTTTCGGTCTTCATCAGGCCAATCAATTGATTCATTCTGCTAACGATCACAGTAGGATCTCCCAAAGAGCCTCTTTCGTGAACCAATGTTTTATTTGCTACCAGCCAGCCTTGGCCTCTTTCGCCAATAATATTTCCAGCCGGAATTCTCACATCGGTGAAAAATACTTCGTTAAAACCTGCAGCCAAGGTCATATCAACCAGGGGTCTTATTTCAATACCAGGGGTGTCCATAGGAATTAATAAATAGCTGATCCCTTTGTGTTTTGGTGCATCCGGTTCGGTTCTGACCAGACAAAACATCATGTGGGCATATTTGGCAGTGCTGGTCCATATCTTTTGACCATTGATAACCCAGCTGTCTCCATCCAAAACACCTTTTGTTTGCAGACTGGCCAAATCGCTGCCTGAGTTTGGTTCCGAGTAGCCTTGACACCAAATCATTTCAAAATGCAATGTTGGCTTAATGTACTTTTGTTTTTGCTCTTCGGTTCCCATTTCAAGAAGTGTGGGCACCAAATAATCAGTGCCTTGTCCTCGGGTTGCAGCGGGGACCCCTGCTTCGGTGAATTCGGAGTTGATGATTTTGTTCTTCAAAAAATCAATGGTTCCACCGTAACCGCCATATTCTTTAGGTATTTCTCTTGCAAAGTAACCCTGCTCTATCAGAATTCTCTGCCATTCAGAACGGGTCATAGTCAACCCATTGCTGTTTTCTGATTTTTTGTTTCCCACCAGTCGTGGATCATAACTGTCGCTAAACACCAAACCCTGATACTTTTTACAGAAATCCTTTACCTGTTTGCGAAATTCTTCGTATTCTGGACCGTAATCAAGATTCATTCTTTCCCCCTTTCCATTTTGGTTCTCGTTTTTCAAAAAACGCAGCAATGCCTTCTTTTGCATCCTCGGCTTGCAAGCATTTTGCCAGTTGTTCTTTCAAATATGGCAGTGCGTCATCAAACGCCATGGCATCTTGACGATTATAAGCTTCCAAACCCATTTTCATAGTGTTCGGTGGTAGGTTTGCAAAATCAGTTGCCAATTTGTTAACGGTTTGGTCAAGCTCTTCTTTGGCTACAGCCCGAGTAATCAAACCGTATTTCTCAGCGGTCATTGCATCGATTACCTCTCCCCTCATAATGAAATCTAAGCCTTGTCTTTTTGGCATGACTCTAAACAAACCTGCCATCACCATAAATGGCCAGATACCTCGTTTGATTTCTGGTGCTGCAAATTTTGCGTCATTGACAGCAATTGCATGGGTGGCATTGGAGACCATCAGTAAGGCGCCTGCATACACAGACCCTTGGATCTTACAGATCACAGGCTTGTTTATATTCCTTATGAGCAAACTGATGCTATCAAAACCACCGGTTTTAGGCACAGTCGATACCGTCTCTTCCACTTGGCCTGACATACTGGCCAAGTCACCACCAGCACAAAAAACTTCGCCCTTGGCTTGAATAATGACAACCCTGACATTGCTTTCCTGCGATGCATAGGAAAGAGCATAGGCTATCTCATTTCCCATAACCGTGTTGATCGCATTGCGTTTCTCTGGTCGATTTAAAGTAATTGACAGTATGTGCCCATCAAGGTTTATTTCGGTTGCCTCAAACACCAATCCTTCAAGTGACAACAAGTTTGTTGAATCATTCATTTACAGTTCCTCAATAATTTCCACTGGCGCATCTATCAGTTTAGCCCGCAAATACTCACCGAGAGATTTTGCCTGTGCATCCATCCGCGTGCTGGAAGAGACTCCATCTTGCAAGATACCGTGTATGTAAAAATTTAACGACTTAATATTGGCAAGTTCATACCTATCGATCGGAAATTGAGCCATATCAGGTAAAAGTTGTTTTAATCGATCCACAGTCAGGAAATGGTAAAGAAATTCAAATGCTCTGTCTGTTTTAGCCCAGACACCAAGATTAGCACACCCCCCTTTATCACCAGATCGCGCACCATAAATTCTGCCAAAATGAATTTGTTTGTAATCCTTGCTTACCAATTGGGGAATCGTTGGTTTTTCAGTTTGGTACGAAACTTTATCCAGACCAAGTTGGTTGGTGGGCGTAATTGGCATTGTCTTTTCACCCATATGAAGCGTTTCCTTAACATGCTTTGATTGAATCAAGGCAGGCCAATAGTGAATGAATGGAGCTCCGGATCCAGGTATGGTTTTACCAAAAAAACCTGGATAATTGGCGAGTCCCAATTCGACTACTTTTGCAGTAAAAATTCTACCCACTTTATTTGGGTCCTTGGATGTAACGTTGATCCTTAAGGATGCCATAGCTTCCTCGTTGCTCTGTGGATTCTCTTTTTCTTGCCTATGCAGTTCGATCGAAACATCATCAAACTGCTCTTTCCCACCCAATAAATCAAATAGGGCTTCACTCAAAATCTTTGCTTTTTCCTCAATATCCAAGCCGGTCAATATCAATTCCATGCCATTTCGATAACCGCCTGCAAGATTAATACAGACCTTGTGGGTAGACGGTGGACTACTGCCCTTGCAGCCTGTAATCCGAACCCTGTCGTCACTGACCTGTCTGATTTTCAGAGTATCAAAATGAGCAATTACATCTGGATTCAGATACTCCGGTGCAGCAATTTCGTAGAGCAATTGTGCGGTTACAGTCCCGATTGAAACAAGCCCGCCTGTATCTGGGTGTTTGGTAATGGTAAAAGAACCATCCTCTTCTATTTCGGCAATGGGATAGCCAATATTTCTAAAAGTAGGCACCTCTTCAAAGAACGAATAATTGCCACCGGTTGTCTGAGCACCACACTCTATAATATGCCCAGCTGCCAATGAACCGGCAAGCGCATCGTAGTCGTCTCTTTGCCAATTAAATTTCCAAGCTGCAGCTCCCATGGTTACTGATGCATCAGTTACTCTAGGGCAAATAACAATATCTGCTCCTAAATCCAATGCCTCTTTAATTCCCCAACAACCAAGGTAAGTATTTGCGCTGAGAACCTTGCAGCCAGATTCTGCCAAAGGTATTTTTCGATCCATGTTCTCAAATGTTTCGCCTTCAGTTTGCAGTTGCTCGAGATCCTTGATCAAGTCATCACCTTGAATATAGGCAACGTTTGCATCAACAGCCAATTCAGCAAGAATGGTGTCAACCTCTTTAGCCATTGATTTAGGGTTAAGACCCCCTGCATTGGAGATAATTTTAATATTCTTGTCTTTGCACATCTTTGCTACTTCTTTGAGTTGTTTTAAAAATGTCCCTACATATCCCTTATCTTCACCTCTCTGTAATTTTTGGGAATAGAGAATCGCCATGGTCAGTTCAGCGAGGTAATCACCAGTTAAAACATCAATAGGGCCGCCTTCAACCATCTCTTTTGCGGCCGAGAGCTTGTCACCATAGAACCCACTGCAATTAGCAATTTTTATCATTTCTTCAGCCATAAATTTTTCTCATTTCTGTTCAAGACTGTCCAAAATTAGATCAGCCACTAAATGTGCTGAGGCCTCATGTGTATTTTTTAATTTTGTTTTTCCCTCGAAAAAATAATCGGAGAGCAAGACAGGAAAGCCACCCAGTGCGATAGCAACTACATGGGTGTCTGTATCCTCTATTTCATTATATTCAATCGCTTCATCGAGCAATTCTTCAATTCGAGCAATAAAATAATCTCGATGGTAATCAAGCATTTCCTCCACGCCTCGGACTTTACTGAGATCTGTGGAAAATTTCCTAATTCTAGGGCCAACTGCTTCATATCCAATGTCGATGTACATTTTTAATTTTGACAGGGGAGATTGGATTCCTTGGATAGATGCACTAGCCTCTTGGCCTATGTTGGTGAGCATCCGATCCATTGTTGAAGTAATTAAATGTTCTTTACTCGGTGCTATTTCGTACAACGTCCTCAGTGAAACTTTCAATGTTGCAGCAATATCTGACATCGTTAAACCCGAAATGCCTTGTTCGAGGAGTTCTTCAAATTCTTCAATGACTTGAATGTGTTTGGCAGTCAACTCTTTTAGGGGTTTTAGTTCTTTTAAATTCACAATTGCCATCATTATTCCTCCGGTTCAATTATCATTAAAACGGCTCCATAGTCCAACTGGTCATTTTCTTGAATAAATAGATCTGCAACCACCCCATCTTCGTTGGCTTTCACAATGTGGTTCATTTTCATCGCCTCGATCATGAGTAAAATGTCGCCAGCTTTGACCCGGTCTCCTTTATTTACCCGAAGTTCAACAACTTTTCCTGGCATTGGTGAAACAAGTGAGCCCTGCAGTTCCTGTTCATGGGAAGATTTAAATCTAGGCTGGATGGTAAGGAGTTTATTTCCACCTAAACATTGGACAAGCAGTTGATCACCATCCATTGAAATGCTTGATAGAGTTCTGATGCCATCAATCTCTATATCCACAGC
>ERZ651768.3711-NODE-3711-length-10141-cov-3.086447_pt1 | contig 10141 bp, 9 predicted proteins | sample MGYA00514754_ERZ651768 | MGnify/ENA metagenome assembly ERZ651768 | reverse complement strand
GTAGGCAACTCTGGTGGGGACACAGAATTCCTGCTTGGTTTGATGAGGAAGGGAATATCTTTGTTGGTGAAAATGAAGAAAAAATTAGGAAGAAATACAGTCTTTCTTCTAACAAGAAGATAACGCAAGACGAAGATGTGCTTGATACTTGGTTTTCTTCAGCACTATGGACTTTTTCTACCTTAGGATGGCCCTCAAGAGATAACTTGCTAAAAAAATATCATCCAACAGATGTTTTAGTTACAGGACATGACATAATTTTTTTCTGGGTTGCCAGAATGATAATGATGACCACCCATTTCATATCGGAAGTGCCATTTAAGAAAATTTTTATTCACGGTCTGGTAAATGACTCCAAAGGTCAAAAGATGTCTAAATCAAAAGGAAACACTTTGGATCCGATAGACATAATTGACGGAGTAAACTTAAAAACGCTTATAGATAAAAGAACTGAAGGTCTTATGCAGCCCCAAATGAAGGAGGCCATAGAAAAACAAACTATGAAAGAATTTCCAGAAGGGATACAAGCATATGGCACAGATGCTCTAAGACTTACCTTCTGCTCTTTGGCTTCTGGATCTAGAGATGTTAATTTTGATATGAAACGGGTAGAAGGCTATAGAAACTTCTGCAATAAGCTTTGGAATGCAGCACGTTTTATAGATTTGCAATTATCTAAACATGAAGGAGTCGGTTCTAAAGAATCTAAAGAAAGCCCGGATTTGTGGATACAGGATAAATTTAACAAAGCCGCTGTTAAAGTAAATGATGCTTTTCAAGAATATAGATTTGATCTTGTAACACAGACACTATACGAATTTCTTTGGAATGAATACTGTGATTGGTATATAGAAATAAGCAAAATACGACTAGCCAGTTCCAGCTATAAAGTTGCGGATAAGAAAGCTATCCTTAAATCTTTAGTTTCAATCCTGGAACAGTCATTAAGGCTTGCCCATCCAGTAATGCCATTTATAACGGAAGAGATATGGCAACAGTTTAAACCTGTCCATAACAGTGGCAATTTGAGCATTATGATCAGTGAATATCCTTACAAACAGAGCTTGAAAGAATCAAAAGAAGAAAGAAGTATTGAATGGGTAAAAGAAATTGTTTCTGGGATTAGAAATATAAGGGGAGAAATGAAGATTAAACCTTCTTTAAAGATTTCTGCTTTACTTCAAAAAGGAAATGAGATTGATAAAGAAAGAATAAAAGAATTTGAATATCTTATTACAGAATTATCAGGCCTTAATTCAATCAGTTGGATCGGAACAGAAGAAGAAGCTCCACCTTCCGCTATTAATTTCCATAAAAATCTAAAAGTAATGATTCCTCTAGAAGGGCTAATTGAACCCAAAGAAGAGAATGCAAGACTAAAGAAAAATAAATCCAAACTTACTAAAGAGAAGGAATCTATAGCTAAACAGCTGAATAATAAGAAATTTATAAAAAACGCTCCGAATGATCTTATCAAGGAACAAAAAAATAGATTCGAAGAAGTTTCTAAACAACTTAATCTTCTAAGCATTCAAACTAAAGAAATACAAAAACTTCTCTGATTGATTCAGTACAAATCCTCCTTATAAACTATAATCCATTTGGGGTCCCAGATGATTTTTAGATCATTAGTAACAAGTGCAATATTTGCGGCAATTTACGCTTTCGCATTCTCAACCTTGACTCCTCAGATATCTAAGAATATTTGGCTAATATCCTTTGTTTTATTATGGAGTTTAGGTTTCTTTTCTATACTTGGATTTGTATACGGAAGAAGGCTAAAAAGAGCTTTTAAGGGTGAAACAGGCACAATTAAATGGTTTGATCCAAGTAAAGGTTACGGATTTTTAATCCGTGATAAAGGTGGAGATCTATTTGTTCATCTAAGGTCCGTTAAGTCAGAAGACCGAAGAAAACTCAGAGAAAATACCAGAGTCAGGTTTACTGTAGAAGAAACTGAGAAAGGGCCTCAAGCAGAAAATATTAGGATTATTTAAGTCTAAATAATTCGATCCAGAAACCAATAAGTCCCTAGGGAAACTAATACAGTAGCCAAAATAGGATTAATGTAGGATTTAATATATTTTTGATGCCTAGAATTTAATTGAATAATAGCTAAGCCAATTATTAAAAATAGACCAATTGCTAAGAGCTGCCCTATTTCGACCCCAAGATTAAACCCAAAAAGAGCCTTCAATAAGTTTTCTTCCGAGAAACCTATTTCAAATAGGAATCCTCCGAAACCAAATCCATGAATCAAACCAAAAATAGAAGCGATAAATAACGAGAAAAAATATGAAAAATTTTTGGAAACTAAAGTTAAGTAGCAAATAGTAAATAAGAATAATCCTAAGATACCTAAAATATATCTTCCATCTGAAATGAAGAAATAAAGAAGAAAGAATAGCGACAGGACGCAGATTAATGGGTTAATGTAGTTTAGACTTTGTCGACTTTGCCTGAGGAGAAATTCGAACCCAACTAAGGCTATAGTAAATCCAATTAGGGCTTCAATAAAACCACTTACAGGCTTAACGTAATTAAGAGCTGCAAGACTTAAAGTGAGGCTATGACCCAAAGTAAAGCCCGTTATAGCTAAAAGTAAAGTTTTAAATCTTTGATTCAGAAGCAACAAACCAAAAAGAAATGCTAAATGATCATAACCTGTTGAAATGTGTTTAATCCCTAGAGAAATATAGTCTTTAAACGATGAGCTTTTAGTATTTTGCTTAGATGATAAGCCATTTTCAATCTTCCAATTCCTAGCTTCATTCGTAAATAATTTTTCTGTTGATAAATTACCTTCTGATTCAAGTCTAGCAATATGAGAATGCGATGGATCTTTATCAAAGAAAACATTATTTTGAATCTCTTGGAGATTAGATTCGCACAAAAATAACCACGAGATCTTTACAACATCATCCTCTCTAGAACTGACAACTCTAGCTTCATCCCTCCGAAAGCAATTAGGGTCAGTAGTAAAAGAAGAAATGACATAACTAGAAATTCTGTTTTCCCATCCCCTTATTAATGGTCCTTCTAATTTATTTAAATTTGATAGTCTGATTGTAAAACTAACACTCACAGAATAGTTGTCTTCTCCTTTAACAGTAACCCACTTAGAGTAGGACTCACTTCTTTGATGTGCTGACAAATAAAGAGAAGAAGAAACGAGAAGTAAAAGTAAAATCTTAAATATAAAAAGAATTCTAGATTTTAGAATGACGTTCAACTTCATACCAATTCTTTAATTTATCTAAATAGTCTCTTAGGGCTTGATCATCTTTTCTTTTTAAGTATTCAGATTTAACTCTATCTCTAATTTGATTGAAATCTGGGGGGAAAGCATCTCTCCTGTCTACTAGATAAATAATCTTGTAACCTCCGGCAACCTTTTTAGGTGGAGTAAATTGTCCGGGTTTGAGTCCTTTAGCTAACTGCATTAAAGAAGGCCCAACATATTCTCTAACTTTAGCTAGACTCATCAAGGTATTTGGAACCTCTAGAGGTGTCTCATCCCCTTTAATCGTTAAACTACCAATATCTTTTCCCTCTAAAAGCTCTCTATATAACTGTTGGGCCTTTTCTAGCGAACCTTCTGTTTCATCTGAAAAATAAAACTGCTGTAACCTCAGCCTGTCTGCGCTTGTAAAAAAACCTTTATTCTTTTCATAAAATTCCTCTAATTCAGAAGTTGATATCACTTCTAGAGAATTTTCAGAAATAATCATGTTGATCATTTGCTGAACTATAGTTCCTCTTATCATCGTATTAGTTGAAAACATGCCTAAATCCTTTGCTCTTTGGATAAGTAGTTCTTCTTCAATCATTCTCTCTAACACAAAAGATTTATCGCTCTCTCTCAAAGGAATCCTTTTGTCAGCATTCAAGCCTTCTAGTTGCAATAAATATTTTGCTCTACTAATTTCAGCATCTCCTACTCTTGCAACCCATTCATTATCGCTATCAAAATTTGTATCTTGTATAGATGAAAAAATGGCTAGAGAAATGCCAATTATCAGACCAATGATTAAGAGTGTGTTTAAAAATTTCTCTTTAATCACTTGTTATCTTTCATTTCTATTTGAGGTCCAAATCAAGGACAAGGGTTTGGAGATAAGTAATGAATCTCTTCAATTTTTACAAAATCTTCTTCACTTAACTTTACTTCATGGCTATCGATAGCTAATTTGAGCTGTTCCATGTTAGTAGCACCTATGATATTTGAAGTAACAAATTCTCTTGAGTTAACAAAAGCATTAGCAAATACAGCAGGATCCATTCCTCTTTCATTAGCATAGTTTACATATGCTCTAATTGCTTCTTCAGCGTGAGTAGTTTCATATCTTAGTCCTCTTTCAAATAGAGTAGTTCTAGCTCCCTCAGGCCTAGCACCATCCAAATATTTTCCAGTTAGATAACCTTGGGCAAGGGGGGAATAAGCTAGGAGGCCTACAGAAGATCTATAAAAAAATTCTTCTAGGCCCTGTTCGTAAGTTCTATTTAAAAGATTGTATGCGTTTTGCACTGAAACAATTTTTGGTAGGTTGTGAAGTTCAGAAGATTTAAGAAATTCAGATAACCCCCAAGGGGTTTCATTTGAAAGACCTACGTATCTAATTTTTCCACTTTTTACTAAATCATAAAGAACCTCCAAAGTTTCAGCGATAGTCACGGTTTCAGCTTCAATGTGCTTATAACCCAAACCCCCACCAAAAAGGTTGATTGGACGATCAGGCCAATGTAATTGATATAAATCAATGTAGTCTGTCTGAAGCCTTTTCAAGCTATCCTCAACGGCTTTCTCTATGTTTTCTCTATCAAGTTTCGTTTCAGCTCCTCTAATCCAATTCATCCTGCCTCTTCCTGCAACTTTAGAGGCTAAAATAATTTTTTCTCTATTTGAACTCTTCTTGAACCAACTGCCTATTATTCTCTCAGTACTTCCCTGAGTTTCTGCCCTTGGAGGTATTGAGTACATTTCAGCAGTATCAAAAAAATTAATTCCCCTTTCTAAAGCGTAATCCATTTGTTCATGTCCTTCTGCTTCTGAATTCTGCTGTCCCCATGTCATGGTTCCTAAACAAATAAGGCTTACTTCTAGGTCAGTTTCTCCCAATTTTCTATATTCCATATTTTCTTCCTGAACCTTTTCCCATTAATAAAAAGAATAAAACTATAATAGCCATAGCTAATTTAAGAAAGCCATGGCTGAAATAAAAAATATTTTTAATTTTTCTTGTAAAGACATTAAGGGAGAAGAAATATATCTTTCAGACTATTCAGGCAAGGTTCTTTTAATAGTGAATACGGCTAGCAAATGTGGTTTTACTCCCCAATATAAAGGACTGCAAGACCTTTATAGTAAATATTTCAACCAAGGATTTGAAATCCTAGGATTTCCTTGTAACCAATTTGGTAGTCAGGAACCTGGTACAGATCAAGAAATAGTAGAGTTTTGCAATATAAACTATGATGTAACTTTTCCGTTATTCTCTAAAATTGAGGTAAATGGACCTTCTGCTCATCCTCTCTTTAGTTTTCTTACTTCAGATAAACCAGGTTTGTTGGGTACTAAAGCGATAAAGTGGAATTTTACAAAATTCTTGATTAACCGTAACGGGGAGCCGGTAAAAAGGTTTTCTTCCAAAACAGCTCCTGAAGAGATTTCTTTAGAAATATTAGATTTATTGGAAAACTAAATTCTAGAAAAGTTGCCAAGCTTTTCTTAATCTCTTACCCATGATCAATGCGTCTTCTCTCCCATCCGGTAGACCATAATAGTTCTTCTTTAAAGAAAGTTTTTTAAATCCCGACTTATTATAAAGCTCTATTGCGGCCTTATTAGATACTCTTACTTCTAAGGAAATTTTTTTGCTGCCCATCTCTTTTGCAGCAAGAACAATCTGATTTAACAAGTCTTGGCCTAATCCCTTATTTCTAAATTTTTCCCTTATTCCTATATTAAGAAGGTGGGCTTCTTGTAAAGAAATAGTCTGAATAGCAAAGCCCGAAACCTCTTGGTTTACTTCTTGGATTAAACAGTAATAACCATTGCTTAAGCAATCAGTAAAGTTTTTTTCTGTCCATGGCATAGGGTTAGCTTTTATTTCTATTTCCCTGGTGACTCCTATATCACTCTCAGTCATGTACCTGTAATTGGTATCGAGAGCCTGAATCATTTCTCTAAGATAACTGCCCTAACTCACTACAAAGATCTTCTTTAAGTTTTATGTCATTCAAAAGAAGTTTCAGAGAGTCAAATTTAAGTGTTTTTTTACTTTTAAAAGATAAATCCTGAATGAAGTCTATTATTAAATTGTATTCCTTCTCCAAAGCTTCGGTTTTATTTATTTCCTTTAAATTCTTTTCTTTAATATCCAAAATTCTACACACAGATGGAACAAACCTTACATATTGATTAAATTCTTTTAAATCACCAGTAATTAGAATCTTTTTGTTTAAAAGAAAAAAAACCTCTTTTTCTTCGTTGTTAAGAACTTCTTTATTTAACGATTTTAGGGACCAGAATTGGTAACCTAATCTTTGTAATCTGTGTAAACCTGATTTGGACATAAAAAACCTTAAATGTATTTTAAATTACTTAACTTGACCCTTCTAGCTTGCGTATATATGCTGCGAAATCATGTTTTTGGTTATATTGAACATTTTAAGCCTTCGACTTATTGGCCCGGTCTCTGTAATTCAGAGCAAACCGGGTTCATCTCTATTCATTTAGACCTAATAATATCTCTAATTAAACAGAAGATACCATTCTAAAAGAAAGGATTTTCAGTAAACTTAGATAAAAATGAAGAAAATAATTAACAAAGCTATCTCAAAGTATCAACCTTTTGCTCAAATAAAGCTAGAAGACAGAACTTGGCCTGGCAATCAAATCTCTAAAGCTCCCATATGGTGCAGCGTTGACTTAAGGGATGGAAATCAAGCTCTGATACAGCCTATGGGCGAAGAGAAGAAGTTAAGAATGTTTAAGCTTTTACTGGACATAGGATTTAAGGAAATCGAAGTGGGTTTTCCAGCTGCTTCACAAACTGATTTTGATTTTGTCAGGAAAATCATTCTTGAAGACTTGATCCCAGATGACGTCACCATACAAGTTTTAACACAATCTAGAAAAGAACAGATTAATAGGACTTTTGAATCTTTAAAAGGCGCTCAAAAAGCAATCCTTCATGTCTATAACTCTACATCAACTGTCCAGAGAAAAGTTGTTTTTAAAAGTGATAAGAAAGGCATAAGGAAGATTGCAGAAGATGGAGCAAAATGGGTATTGGAGAATTCCCAGAATCAATCTGAAACTAGTTGGCGTTTTGAATATAGTCCAGAGAGTTTTACTGGAACTGAACTTCCTTATGCAGTTGAAGTTTGCAATGCAGTGAATGAAATATGGAAGCCAACCCAAAACCAAAAATCCATTATTAATCTTCCAGCTACAGTAGAACTTGCAACGCCTAATATTTATGCTGACCAAATTGAGTGGATGTGTAGAAATTTAGAGAATAGAGAGAATATAATTTTAAGTCTACATCCTCATAACGACAGGGGATCAGCTATAGCAGCTACAGAATTAGGTGTCATGGCTGGAGCGGATAGAATAGAAGGTACATTGTTCGGTAATGGAGAGAGAACGGGAAATGTTGATTTAGTTTCTCTATCTTTAAATATGTTGACACAGGGGATAGATCCTCATTTAGATTTTTCTGACATTAATCCCATCATGAGAGAAGTTGAATATTGCAATCAACTTCCTGTACATCCTAGACATCCTTATGCAGGAGATCTTGTATTCACAGCTTTTTCTGGTTCTCACCAAGATGCAATCAAAAAGGGTTTTGATTCGATGAGAGAAACCAATAATCCTTTATGGCAAGTACCGTATTTGCCTATTGACCCTTCGGACGTGGGAAGGACTTATGAGGAGGTTGTCAGAGTAAATAGCCAATCAGGTAAAGGGGGGGTTGCTTATCTCTTAGAACGGGATCATGGTTTAAGCATGCCCAGAAGGTTGCAAATAGAATTCAGTCAAATAATTCAAAAAATTGCTGATGAAACAGGCAAAGAAATATCGCGTTTAAAAATTTGGGAAACCTTTCAGAAAACTTATTTTAAAACTAATAGCACCTTTGACTTTTTAGAGCACCATATTAAATCTTCTTCTAAAGATAAAGCTCAAGAGGATTCAATAAAGGTGAAATTATTAATGGAAAACAAAGAGCAAAATATTAAGGGTGCCGGTAATGGTCCATTAGATGCATTTATAAACGCTCTCAAGCAAGATCTAGATTTGACAGTAAAAGTCTTAGATTACCATCAACATGCAATAAGCACTGGTTCGGATGCCAAAGCAGTAGCATATATTGAAGTTCAAAATGCAGGTAAGTCTTCTTGGGGAGTAGGTATGCATGCCAATACGGTAATAGCAGGTTTACTTTCTGTAATTAGCGCTTTAAATAAAATCTCCTCTAGCTAAATTTTAGCTTTCCATATAGTCTGACCTTCTAACCAAGGAACAAGGGATGGCTTCTATATCATCAGTTAGTAGAGGAAAAATTATGGCTTATGGTGGACTAGGAGCACCATTGGCTATGATTGGATACCCAATAGCTATCTGGCTAATTCCTTTCTATTCTGAAGTTACTGGATTTAAGCTTGCCCTCCTTGCAGACTTATTATTAATAGCCAGACTAACTGATGTCATTACTGACCCTTTAATGGGTCAATGGGGAGACTCTACTAAAACAAAAATTGGTAGAAGGAAGCCCTGGATAATTTTGGGTGTTCCTCTAATGATGATTTCCATATATAAACTCTTCAATCCTGGAGAAGAAGTAACCTTTACTTATTTTCTTGTATGGATGATGTTGATGTATTTAGGTTCAACTACGATAGGAATTCCGTATGGAGCTTGGGGTGCTGAGATTTCTCCTGAATACCATCAAAGGTCTCGTATTGTCAGTGGAAGAGAAGCATTCACCTTAATTGGTTTGCTTATTTCAGCTTTAATTCCCCTGGTAGTAGAAGTGTCTGGAGAAGGAATATCTATGCGGGAAGGCTTTACTCGAACTTTATCAGCAATTTTTCTATTTCAAGACTTCTCGACATCTAATCAGATGAGAGAAATTCTAGGCTATATGGGCTTAGGTATTGTTCTTCTTTTACCTATCTTTGCTGCTATAGCCATTTGGAAAGTACCAGATCCAATGCCAAAACTTGAAAAGAAAATCCCTCTCAGAGAAGGACTTAGGTACGCAAGAGAGAATCCCCTTCTAGTGAGGATATTAACTATAATTTTTCTTGTTATTGCTGGTGAATCATTCAGAAATACTCTGTCCCTTTGGTTCGTCAGAGATGTAATTGGCATAGAAACTGTAGGTGCATCTTATGCAAGGTATTTTATAGCGGGCTTTATTGCCATTCCTTTTTGGCTTTGGTTAGGAAAAGTTATTGGAAAGCATAAAGCCTTCTGTATCACTTTAGTGGGAACAGGAACAGTGAGCTTCTTATGCTTCTTTTTGGAATTTGGTGATAAAACTCAATTTCATATTTTATTCCTATTAAAAGGAGCTTGTTTTGGGGGATTACAGTTTTTACCTGCTTCTATGTTAGCTGATGTCGTAGATATAGATTCTTTAAAAACAGGGGGTAAAAGAGCAGGTACTTTCTTTGCCCTAAATGGGATGATTGCAAAAATTTCCGCTATGTTGGCTGTTTGGGCGGCAGCTAGATTAGTAGACTTCTTTGGCTTTATTCCTGGGGCTGAAAATGGTGAAACAGAGATGCTGGCATTAAGATTCTTTTATTGTATAGGTTGTGCTGCCTTCTTTTTACCAGCACTTTTCCTTACCTGGTTTTATCCTCTTACAAAAGAAAAACATGTTCAGTTAAGAGAAGAGTTAGAAAAACAAAATTTAGAAGCTAATCCTCAAAGTTAAAAATTTCTAAAATAAAGTTCCTAACTATTATCTAAATTATCTGACCAATTTAGTAATAATCCTTTTTCATTCTTCTTAGCGGTAAATTCTTCACATACCCAAAGATCAGAAACTGCTGCTAATTCGTTATCGATATAAATCAAAGGAAGCCTATACCTAGCCCAAGGAGGAACTTTATATTCCTG
>ERZ651768.3710-NODE-3710-length-10142-cov-4.407948_pt1 | contig 10142 bp, 5 predicted proteins | sample MGYA00514754_ERZ651768 | MGnify/ENA metagenome assembly ERZ651768 | reverse complement strand
TTTGAGTTTTTTGCCATGATTAATGATCCTCTCAGCTTGCCATTCACCTGAACCGCAATTTCAACTTCCTCTTCACTGGCCAATATTTCGTCATAAAGCAGCCACTTTTTATAGGCCATTGTATCCTGATTGCCCCAAAGCTGATTAATTTCTTCAGAAATATGCGGAGCAAATGGAGATAATAATTTTAAATAATCCTGCAATACTTCTTCGGGAATTTCATTTAAATTGGATAAATGATTTTGAAAAATCATCAATTGTGATATTGCTGTATTTAATCGAAGCTTTTCAATATCTTCTGATACTTTTTTAATTGTTTGATGCAATAATCTCAACGTTTCCTTTTCAGGAGGAATTACAACGATTTTTTCATTTGATGTAAAAAGTATCCATGATCTGCGTAAAAACCTGTCAATCCCAACAATACCCTTTGTGTCCCAGGCTGCAGCCTGGTCAAATGGGCCTATAAACATCTCATAGAGACGAAATACATCCGCACCGTACCTTTCCACTACCTCATCCGGATTTATCACGTTATTCCTGGATTTAGACATTTTTTCACCTCCTTCTCCTAAAACCATACCATGGGAGGTTCGCTTCAGGTAAGGTTCCGAATTTGGAACTAACCCACAATCATACAAAAATTTGTTCCAGAATCGTGAATACAGCAAATGGAGAGTCGTATGTTCCATTCCCCCGTTATACCAATCCACCGGCATCCAGTATCCTATTTTTTTTTCATCAGCAAAAGCTGAATCATTATGAGGATCAATATACCGGAGAAAATACCAGGATGAACCAGCCCAGTTTGGCATTGTATCAGTTTCTCTTTTGGCATCCTTCCCGCATTTCGGGCATGAAGTATTGACCCAATCCAGAATAGCCGCCAAGGGAGATTCCCCTGTTTCAGTAGGTTCATATTTTTCAACGGTGGGAAGCAAAACAGGTAAATCCTGTTCAGGAACCGGTACCCACTCACACTCATGACAATGAATCAGAGGAATGGGTTCCCCCCAATATCTTTGTCGGGAGAATACCCAATCCCTTAATTTGTAATTAATGGCCTTTTTCCCTATTCCATTTTCATTTAGCCAATTAATTGTTTTGATTTTTGCTGTTTCTACATTCAGTCCATTAATATCCAGGTCTGCTTCAGCATTGGAGGAATTGATACACTGTCCCTCATATGGCCAGCAGGCTTTACCTGCCAAGACATCCTCAATACGTATTCCCTCATTTTCTGCTAATTCCCGAGGAGGGTGATTGATACATTGAATCTTTAGTCCATATTTCTGTGCAAAATCAAAATCTCTTGTATCATGGGCAGGAACTGCCATGATTGCACCGGTGCCATAACTGATGAGCACATAATCTGCAATCCAAATTGGTATTTTCTCATTGTTTACAGGATTGATTGCATAGGAGCCCGTAAATACACCGGTCTTTTCCATTTCCAGCTCAGTCCGTTCAAGATCACTTTTCTTAGCTGAATCTTTAATATAAGATTCCACGACTGCTTTCTGTTCTTTGGCAGTAATGACGGGGACTAGTTCATGTTCCGGTGAAAGAATCATAAAAGTGGCTCCAAATAACGTATCTGGACGTGTAGTAAATACTAATATATTGTCAGTTACGACATCCACTGAAAATGTTACTTCAGACCCCTCCGATCTGCCAATCCAGTTCACCTGCTGAGTTTTGATTTTATCTAGAAATTGAACATCATCAAGGTCTTGAATCAATTTTTCTGCGTAGGAAGTTATTTTCAGCATCCATTGTTTAATTGACCGTTTTGTTACCTCACCATCGCATCTTTCACAACGTCCGTCAACTACTTCTTCATTTGCCAGGCCTATCTTGCAGTCAATACACCAATTGATGGGTATTTTCTGTTTATATGCTAATCCCTTTTCATACAATTTTAGAAAAATCCACTGGGTCCACTTATAATACTCAGGATCTGTTGTAGAAAATACTCTATCCCAGTCAAAAGAAAAGCCCAGTGATTTTAATTGCTTTGTATATTTTTCAATATTTTCCTTAGTGATAACATTGGGATGAATGCCTGTTTTAATAGCATAGTTTTCCGAAGGGAGGCCAAAGCTATCGAATCCCATTGGAAAAAGAACATTGAATCCCTCCATCCTTTTCTTCCTGGCTAGAATATCAAGGGCAGTGTACGAACGGGGATGGCCTACATGTAATCCATCACCGGATGGATAGGGAAATTCCACAAGGCAATAGAATTTTTCCTTATCAGAAAAATCGACAGCCTGGAATGTTTTATTTTCTTCCCAGTATTCCTGCCATTTTTTATCTACTATTTTATGATCATATTCAATCATTAAATAAATCCTTCGTCCAAAAAAAGGGGTTTTGATTGAGAATTATTATGTCGGGGTGGGGAGATTTGAACTCCCGACCTCGTCGTCCCGAACGACGCGCGCTAACCGGGCTGCGCTACACCCCGAAAAAACAATAAGCAGAAATTACAGTTGTTGTGAATTCCGTACCAACTAAATGAGCAATTTCATTACCAGAAATCCACCTACCAGAAGGATGGTAAAGATAATGGTCAATAAATTAAAATATCTATCAATAAAATCAGTGATTGGTTCACCAAATTTCCATATCAAAAGAGATACAAGGAAAAATCTTGCTGTTCTGCTGACTGAAGATGCCAAAAGAAACATTGGGAAATTGATATTAAATGCCCCTGCTGTGATGGTGATAATCTTATAGGGGATAGGCGTAAATCCGGCTGTAAAAACAATTAATATATTATTGAGTTCATATTGAGACTGTAATTTTTGAAAAATATCAACAGAAAAACCAGGAACATGGTCAAAAAAGAAAAGAGCTAGGGAAGAAAAAATACCTTCATCACTCCACCAGGCAAAGTAACCAATCGAATAGCCTGCAATACCACCGATAATGCTCCCTATACTGCAAACGAGAGCAAATCTAAATGCCTTTGATTTATTCCCCATTGCCAGGGCAATGAGCAACACGTCAGGTGGAATTGGAAAAAAGGATGATTCAGCAAAGGCAAGAAAAAAAAGGGCGGGCATTCCGTATTTTGTATCTGCCCAGTGCAGAACCCAGTCGTATAATTTTCGCAGTTGATTCATTACCTTCTTGTATGTATCAATTATTCTTGAAATAATACAGCAATTGCTGACATAACTTCTCTTTGTGCTGTCGTTCCGGTAGGTCTGTTCAATATTTTACCATTTACAACCATACCACTGGAACCGCCTCCATCGAGATTAATTGCTTCGACACAATCTAAATTATCCATCATGACAGCCAATTCCTGGAGATACACTCCCCTGCTGGATGCCTGACGGCCATCAACAACCATGAGAATAAACCTGCCGTCAGAGGTGTAGCCGGCAGCTGTACGAGGGTGGATATTGGGAATTTCAGAACTAAAAAACACTTCTTCATCAACTGTGATATTAATTTCTCCATCAGTAATTAATACAGGGCCAGCTTGTAGGGCATCCCGTACATTCCATGGAACAGCTTGCGAATAGTCGAGAGATGACTGAGGTATATTTTGCTGATTCAAAACAGGAGCATGCCATTCATAAACACTGTCATTGCGTGATGCAATCCAGGCGATATCGATATGATTATCATCGTGAATACCTAATGCACTTCTTGTCAAAAAATATCGCGTACTGCCACGTAAAACAGATGTAATTGCCGGTGAATAAATAATATTATTGGACATTAATAGTCCCACATGATCAGTAGGGTGCTTATCCAGAATAAAATACCCTCCATTCACCACAATGCATGCATTCAGATTATCCGCAAATTCAGATAATGTTTCCTTCCTGTCAGTATCCTGTGAACGGACAACACGAACGGACATATCCTGTAATGACACATCCACTTCTGCATACCAGGCTTTTAATGGCATAATATTGTTTTTTCCCTTATAAACTTTGATTCCATCTGGGAGATTTTGATTAATCTTTTCCATCGGGCGCCATTGCATTTTAACTTGACGGAAGATTTTATTTTTTCCACATCCAGAAAAAATTAAGAAGAGAGAGAATAAGAGAAGGAATTGTTTTTTGATAATAGCTTTTATTCAGATTTTATTATTTGAAAAGTTGTTGAAGCGAATTCTATCTCATTTGTATCAGAAAGAATAATTTCCCACTTCCCTGCCCTTTCAGGATTGATCTTAACCACACTCCAGCACCTCCAATTTATTGACTGCTCAACTACCATTTTAACTTTTGCAATAGTTTTTCCCATATACGTCCATTTGTGAAGTATTTCCTGGATTCCGCCATTCCTGTTGTCTATACCGGATAAGCAATAAAGTGTGCCTACACTATCAGGAAAAACTGAACCAGGGTTTACTGCGCTCCTGTTTTTGATATCAACATCCCGTGCAACTATTATATAATTTAACGCTAATTGTTCAGATGGAATTGAATCTGTAGTTCCAGTAATATCTTCTAGTGTTTCTTCTGTATCAATAGGTACTTCCTTGGTCGTATCAATTTGTACATTCCCGGAAAATATTATTGGTGTATCTATGAATGGGGTCTTCTCTTCTCTTTGTATTCCTGAAAAATAATTAATACCGATATATATAAAATAGGTGACTATAAGAAATCCGGTTAAAGAATATAAACGTTGGTATAACGCAATAGAAACGAGGATCAATAATACAATACCAAGGTAAAAAATTGTTGGATCGTTCAACATATATGTATCATTATCTTTTCAGTTTAAAAAAATATTTATGATATTTTGAATTGAATTTACCCTCTTCCCCATCAAAAAAGGTACAACAAATCCTCAAAATATCAGGGTTGTTAATAGTTAAACAGAAATATTAAAAATGGAGATCTTATCAGGCAATAATAAAAATATGTAATAAATTCAGCATATGAGAGATTACAATTCAAAAAAGAAAACCAAAATAATGAAATACTTTATCCCTCTGATCCTTCTATTCTTCACATCGTGTGCAACCATAGTGCGGCAGGTTTTACCATTAGAAAATCTTCCCCTTCCCACCGGACAGTATAATGTTGGTACAAAAATATTTACATGGGAAGACAGTTCCCGCAAGGAATGGTTTGGGGAGGAAAGTAATAAATTTCGACGAATTCCTGTACAGGTATGGTTTCCTATGGAAGGTGGTACAAAACAATTAAATTCACCATATCTTCAATATCCAAAGGATTATATTCGGGTAATATCTACTGATTTTAATATACCAGGTAGTTTATTATTAAATATAGAGAATATCAGAACAAGTGCAACCATAGATGGAAATCCAAAATCTGGGCTTGGAAAAAGGCCAATTATAATATTTTCTCATGGTTTAGGAGGATTTAAAAATCAAAATACTATCCAGATGGAAGAACTGGCAAGCCATGGCTATATCATATTTGCCTGTGATCATGTGTATGATGCAGGTTTTGTCCGGTTTTCTGAGGATGAAATTATTTACAGTAAATCATTTGTACGGCATTTCCCTAAAGGCACAACCGATGAAGAATATTGGGATACAAGAGAGAAACATCTCTTGATACGTTCCCAGGATATTTCCTTTATCATTGATCAAATTGAAAAGCTGGACACTATTGATCCTGCCCTTTCTCCACTATGTGATTCACAAAACATATCACTAATGGGCCATTCCTTTGGTGGAAGTACTGTTCTTTCCACCTTACTAAGGGAAAAAAATATTAATTCCTGTATTGCCCTGGATTCCTGGACTCTTCCTATGCCATCAAATGAAATAAACCAGAATATAAATACCTCTTTCCTCCATCTGGGGCAGTTGAGTGATAAATACTGGAAAAATAAAAATAATCGGCTAAAGTTAGATACCCTGGTCCAGAATAACAAAAAACAATCTATAAGAATCAGGATACCCCAAACAAAACATTTTGATTATTCTGATTTTTCTTATTTTACCTGGGCAACTAAATTATTTGGTATCACCGGAAAAATAAATAGAAATGAATTCAGATTGTCTTTGAATAAAATATTAGTGGATTATTTCAATTATATTACCCTAAATAAGGGGGAATTTACCCCGGAGAGAGTAAAACAATTGTATGGCGGAATTGAAGTGATCACCAATTAAATAAAAACAATATTTGTTGTAATAAAAAAGCCCCTGGAAAACCAGGGGCTTTTTTATTGATACAGTATTTTATCTTAAAAAGAAATCTTTAATGAGTAAACCAAATTGCTGTCAAAATAATCTGTAACTGACCTTTGGGCGACCTCAAGACCTACTTTCATATTCCCTACGGGATACGTAATTCCAGCACCAAATGTGGCACCAAAAATAGATCCAGAATATTCATCCCAATCACTTTGGGCTATACCATCAGGCTTGTCATCATCAACACTGGCCATTCCCATTGCTCCTCCGATCCATACAGATGAGGGACCTAAGGATTGATTATATTCACCACCAAACCTGATTTCGTTGTTTGAAAAACTATTGTTGTTATAGGAAGCCATAACAGATAATCCTGGCATTACTTCATATGCTGCGGAAAGATTGAGTTCTGCTGGAATTTCAAATCCTTCAGACACAATTTGAAAGCCTTCATTCAATGTTCCTTCTGCTGAACCTGCAGGCTGTAATTTCTGCTCAAGGTCCGAACCTGCATACTGCATCTTTGTACCTAAGTTGCTAAGCATGACGCCTATCCTGATCGGGCGGTCCGCAAAGGTGTACTGAACCCCAAGGTCAAAACCAGTTCCAGAGGCAGATGTGCGCATGATACGTTCCTGAATAAATTTAAGAGTAACTCCAAAACGAACCCTATCGGTAAAAGCATTCGATCATGTTGCTCCAACTGTCATGAAATCAGGTGAGAATGTTTCTCCTGTTCCTTCTGTATTCTCTGCAGAAGTCCTGGCAATATTGCCGAAATCAAATGATTTGATACTTAAACCAAAAGTACCAGCCTTTCCAATATTCGTAGCAAAAGCCGCATAGTTCACATCAATATCTGCAATATAGTTCATGTTACTGAAGACTGTCTCAAATGAGCTAATGTTTGAGGCACCTGCCGGATTGAAATAGAGTGCTTCCACTCCGGAAACCGTTGCAAGGTTAGTACCGTTTAGGGCAATTCCATGTGCGCCAACCGGCACAGACAGCTGTCCTGCCCCCGATACACCCCTGGACTTAACTGTACCAGCATAGGAAGCTGACAGTAATGCCCCCGTAATGATAAGACTTGTGATTTTTTTATTCATCTTACATACTCCTCATTTATTTTTAATAAACGTCTAGCCGTTCTTCGGGCTGAACGACAGCAATTTTAAGTATTTGATCTCCTGAACCAGTCTCAATATGGGCGATATACATACCGCTGGCGACTGGTATGCTGAAGCTGTTGGTTAAATTCCATACTTCATATTGCGTTCCATCGCTGTGGGTGATCTTTTTCACTAACTGACCGGCAAGGTTGAAAATACGAATGGTAGCAGATCCTGTCTCCGGTAGATGGGTAAAGGTCACTATACGTTGCAGTGGATTCCTTTCTTCCGGGTTGTACGCAAAATAGGGGTTCGGCCACACATTAATCGTATTTGGATCATACGTTAGGGTAACACCATCTAATGATGTTGTACTGAATGCGAATTTATCAGCTATTGTATTGGGTTTATTTGTGATCCATCTGATTACAGTCCCAACTTCAGGCATAGCCATCTCTGCTGCTGCAGAATCCAAAGGCGCGCCAGCATCAAAAATATCACCACCACCAAGATAGCGGTTCCAGTTCATGATACGTGTCCGGGCAAAGACTTCAGTCCACCCGCCGGCTGGTTCAGCACCAATACCGGGTGCAATCCATGCATCATATCCTGCACTTCCAGGAGACATATCATCAGGATTTCCCCAGTAAACCCAGTCGCTTGAGGGATCATTTTCAGCGCTGGAGCTTGCATCATCACCCCATAAATCAAAGGCATCAAGGTCGTCCATTGCCGCTCCAAGACCCTGGCCATTAAGAATTGCCGGCAGCATCCGGTAATCATCACTTGTATCATCCGGATTTGGACCCAGAGCCCAGAGTTCAAACGGTACATTACCCATGAGTACCGAATCATTAAAACGTCTGTACCCCATGCCATTAGCAAGAGCATCTGCTGTAAATCTCATTTCGAAATCGTTAGGAATTGACCGGCTGAAGTTAGATCCACGGAAGACACGGGCATAGAATGAATCCATATCGTTTGCTGTACCGCCGCCATGAGTCACAAAAAACCAGCCGCCCTGTGCCTGCTGGGTTGGATAATCGGGGGCGGTGAGAAAATTTATCCAATGTATGTTCTCATTTACATCGCTATCAACACCTGCGATTGGACCATTTCCGTTTGCTGTCTGCCAGATACCGTGAATACCATTTGTTGGTCCATTTACAAATATCTGTAGACCATCAAATATTGGATTAGCATCTTCGCCAAATGCTGCTGTTTCTGCAACCAAAGCACCATTAATGACATTTTCATAAAGGACACCACTGACCATCGTTTGATCTGCAGTAACTAATATACCTGTAGTTGTATTTAGGATATTCCATTGCTGGAAAGATTTAAACTCATATCCAAGCTCGGCCAGGGTTGCATTACCTGTTGCATCAACTATTGTTCCGTCATAGCCGTCATCATAAACATGATACGCTACGTCAAACGGGTATGTGGCAGATGACGAGATATAAACATTCCAGATCCCTCCCGACTCGATTTGACCGAAGGTAGACCTGGAACTGTCGCCCCAAAATATTGTGTTGGTCCCTGCATCAATAGTACCAGCCGTATTATTACAATTCTGGCCATAGTCAGGATACGAGCATCCGGGGATAGGATCCCAGCTGGATACAGTAATACCATCAGGCAAATCTAAGCTAATACCGTCAACCCAGTTGTCGCCACAAACCATATCAAACGTGAACGTCAGTTTATGATATCCAACATCACCAACAAGTGCAGTTGCAGTAATTACAGAGCCGCTACAATCAAATGTTTTACCGATAGAGTTTTCAGAAGCAGCTGGCTTCCACAGGCCATCCTCATCTTTGTAATAATGTCCTATGTCAAAATAAAGTTCATAATCGTCACCCGTCAATTTGGTTGGGTCAACAACATTCACCACAATAGTTCCGTCCGAACCACCTTCGGAATGTGTTGCCGCTATGGTGGATCCAGAGCTTGCTGTATTATCACCTTCAGCCCAGGTAGTTGGAACTTGTGGACGGACGGTCATTACGGCCCTGGAACTTTCCAATGTTTTTGGAATTCCATATGGATTGTATCCATACGCTGTAACAGCAAAATAATATGCCCGGTTTGTTTTTAGGGGTGCACCTGCATTCAGGGCATCACTGTCGATGGCTAACAATCGCTGAATACCGCTATCAGATCCAAACTGTACTCTTTTATTAATAGTTTCACCCAGTGCTGGATCAAACACATCATCATAAATCTCCGTAATTCCGTCAACAATATCATAAGTAGCAATACGTTTCACCATCCCAAGGCCTGTGGCAGTCTCTACCTGGTACACATTATATCCCTGGAAGGTAAACTCTGTATTCATGCCGTCTACTTTATCAATTACGTCTTCTGCAACATAACTTTCCACCGCATTTAGACCATCATCCCAATTAAGAATAATCTCAGATTTTAATTCAGTGGCTACTACTGTCGGACTTGATGGTGAGGGTGGTAATGCAAATTGAATATCGTATGCAAGCTGAGCAAGCTGGTCAGCTTGTTTTAAAGCAGTAATCGAGCTCAAATGATCAGCGCCCCGGGCGATCAGCATACCAAAGACAACCTCTTGTGAGTCACCATCTGCCAGCGTAAAAGGGCCTGCGTTCATCAGGAAACGGCGATCACCGGAAGCGTTGTCATCTGAATCTACCCAGACATTGTCGGTTGTGCCAGTGTTGTCATTTGGGTCGTCTGGATGGACGAACTTGCTGGCCTCACCTGTGGCCGAATTGATAAATGGCGTACCATCTCGAAGAAAACCAGACATATAATTATATGCCTCAATAGCATCATTAGGATCAGCATAAACAGGATCTCCGTTAATATATTTTGTAAAGGAACTCATCCCTAAATTT
>ERZ651768.3708-NODE-3708-length-10144-cov-3.242376_pt1 | contig 10144 bp, 9 predicted proteins | sample MGYA00514754_ERZ651768 | MGnify/ENA metagenome assembly ERZ651768 | reverse complement strand
CAGTGTGATGTTACTTATGGAACAAACAATGAATTTGGATTTGATTATCTGAGAGATAATTTATCTTTTAGCCAAGACAATCAAGTTCAGAAAAAACTCAATTTTGCAATTGTTGATGAAGTGGATTCTATTTTGATTGATGAAGCTAGAACACCTCTGATTATTTCAGGACAAGCCGATCAAGGAACAGAACTTTACATGAAAATAAACCAAATTGTTCCAAGATTAAAACCGGCACTGAATGAAACGGAGATCAAAGACTACACCATTGATGAAAAAACTAAACAGGTCTTCCTGACGGAGGAAGGCCATAATACCGTTGAGCAAATCTTAAATGAAATTGGTCTACTTAAACCCGAAGACAGTTTATACGATGCCGCTAATATTAGGTTAATGCATCATATTACAGCAGCTCTTAGGGCGCATAGTTTATACAACAAAGATGTCGATTATATTGTTAAGGATGGTGACATTGTCATTGTTGACGAATTTACTGGGAGAACAATGTCGGGTAGGAGATGGTCCGATGGTTTGCATCAGGCGGTTGAAGCTAAAGAAGGGTTAACAGTTAAAGAAGAGAATCAAACCATAGCATCAATTACTTTCCAAAATTACTTCAGACTATATAAAAACTTGTCTGGGATGACAGGAACTGCTGATACGGAGGCTTATGAATTTCAACAGATATATGGATTGGAAGTTGTAGTCATACCCACTCATAAAACAATGGTTCGTCAGGATTATTCAGATCTTGTTTATTTAGACAAAAAAAATAAATTCGAAAATATTATTAAAGATATCAAAGAACGTAGGTCTCAAGGACAACCCATTTTGGTAGGGACTGCATCAATAGAAAATACGGAACATATTTCAAAGTTATTAGATAAGGAAAAAATTAAACATCAGGTTCTTAATGCTAAAAAACACAAGCAAGAGTCAATGATTATCGCCCAAGCAGGAAAATCTGGAGCAGTAACCATTGCTACAAATATGGCGGGCAGGGGAACCGATATAGTTTTGGGAGGAAATTTAGAAGCAGAATTAAATGATCTTGGAAATGGTGCAGATACAACCAAGATTGATAATCTGAAAGCCATGTGGCAAAAAAATCACGATAAAGTTATTGAATCAGGTGGGCTACATATAATAGGAACTGAAAGACATGAATCCAGACGTATCGACAACCAATTAAGAGGTCGCTCAGGGCGACAAGGTGACCCTGGAACTAGCCGTTTTTATTTATCATTGGAGGATGATTTATTAAGGATATTTGGGGATCCAGAAAAAACACAAACCATGTTATCCAGAGTGGGGATGGAAGAAGGAGAAGCAATTGAGAGCAAGCTGCTGACAAAGCAGATAGAAAGAGCACAGAGAAAAGTTGAAGCACATAATTTTGACATAAGAAAAACACTACTTGAATATGATGATGTTGCCAATGACCAAAGATCCGTCATTTATCAGTTGAGAAATGATATTTTGTCATCAGAAGAAATAGATGACGTCATATCTGGTATTAGTGCAGAAGTCATCCAAGGACTAGTCAATCAATTTATCGACCCAGATTTACCAGAGGATCAGTGGGATTTAGAAGGTTTGGGCAAAACAATTTACAATGAATACAACATCCAAATAGATGTTGAGACCATAGTAAATAAAGATGATTCCATGGAAGGCCAAGAAATTTGGAAGGTCGTGTTAGAAGAATATAAAAGACATTATGATTCCAAGGAGCAATTAATTGGCTCGGTACCGATGCGTGAAATAGAAAAAGCCGTTATGTTACAGCAACTCGATTTTCATTGGAGAGAGCACCTTGGGGCAATGGATTATTTGAGACAAGGCATTCATTTAAGAGGATATGCACAGAAGAATCCAAAACAAGAATATAAGAGGGAATCGTTTGAAATGTTTTCGTTTATGATGGATGAACTAAAGAATAGCGTTGTTAGCATATTGGCCACAGTGCGTTTTAAAGGAGAAGAAGATGCCAATGCTGTCAGCCAACAATCACCTGATATGTCAGACATCGAATTACAGCATAGTGTTCCAGGTGCACCAAAAGAATCATTACCCGAACATTCTGATGACAAGAATAACAGACCTTATGTGAGGGTACATGCAAAAGTGGGACGAAATGAACCGTGCCCATGTGGCTCTGGAAAAAAATTTAAAAAATGTCACGGGGCAATCCGACAATAAAAAGATCTAGATTTAGTTGAAGCGTTCAAAAGAATTATTGAATGTTGTAATTGGTATTATCATTGATACTGAAAACAAGCTACTACTTAATAAAAGAAAGAAAAATACAACTTTAAGTGGATACTGGGAATTTCCCGGAGGGAAAATCAAGCCAAATGAGACGCCTGATCAAGCTTTATCCAGAGAGCTGTTTGAAGAGTTAGGGATAAAAATTGTTGCCACTGATCCACTTGATTCAATTGAATACCAGTATGCTGAGCATGACGTTGTATTGCTACCATTCAGAATCATAGACTATACAGGAACACCAAAAGGATTAGAGGGGCAGGAGTTAATGTGGTGCTCTTTTAATCAGCTACAAAACGTAAATATCTTGCCGGCTAACCGCTTTCTTATAGAAAGGCTATTAGAAAAGAAATAATTAACACAAAGAGATCCGAAAATTAATATTTTCTTTCGTTTGACTCCATTTTTCTTCAGAATCTTCCCAGTTAAAAAATCGGATTGAGATTAAGTGTTTCCCTCCACTGATTTCAGGGTAGATTGTGTTTTTATCCAAGAAAATTCTAACTAAAGAGATTTTATGGGCTTTTGTAATTTGATGATTATAAAAGCCGCTTACGGCAACTGTCGCAATTGCCTCTGTGCTTTCTCTGATCATCCACAATAATTGGTCAATAGAGCTACAGACTGGTTTAATCACTCCAAACCATTGGTCAATATCACTTTTGGTTCTTCCAGAATTAAGCCAATATTTGTATTTGGGCATATCGAATTCAGCTCTTCCCCCAGGCAGAGTGTGACGATGCAACAGGCTATTCAGAAACTCGTTATCTCTGAGGGGTTTTAAGTAATCAGAGCCAGAATCATCAATTGCTGCTTTCAGGCTTTGCAAGTTTTGCTGAATTTCACTTGCACGATCTTCATCGGCAAGTGGAGAATCTTGGTATTTTCCCATTTCATAAATGTAGCGATCAAGATCCGTGATAGCTTCTCTCCTAACATCTGTTCTGGCAAGTATAGAATAAATCTCTAATAAACAATGTATAACACTCCGTATTGCCCATATATCTTCTGACTCAAGGTAGTGCTTCAGTCGTTTGGATATAAATTCAATACGCATGAACGTCCTAAGACGCTCATTCAGCGGGAGTTCGTATAAATATTCTTTTGGCATTTATTTACGGTCCTCTTATTTTCCAGATAATTCTAGGTAGGATTGGTGCAGTTCTTCCACCCGATTTTCTAAATCTTCAATAGTGATATCCATGTCATTATCGATAACATCATGAGCCATTTTTATTCTATGCTTTTGTCCAATTTGTTGACTGATAATTCTTTCGGCACTTTCAAATGTTTCATGATCTCGCTTAATTAGTCTTTTTATTTGGGTATCTAATGCACAGTCTACAACCAGAATTCTATTCACAAACTTGTTGTAACCAGTCTCAATAAGCAATGGCACCATTATGATTACATAAGGATCATAGGATTCTTGTGTTTCCTTGTTTATTGCCTCAGATACTTTTGGATGAATGATGTGTTCTAAATCATTTTTTAACGTTTTGTTGTTAAAAATGATTGCTCTAAGTTTTTTTCTATCCAACTCTCCGTCATTCCCAAGAATACCTTCTCCAAAATGTTCTAAGATCTCCTCAAAAGCAGGTTTGTTCTTCGTTGTTAGACGGTGAGAAATGTTATCAGCATCAATGACTGAAATACCTAAGTTAGAAAATAAATTCGCCACAATGCTTTTGCCAGAAGCGATTCCACCTGTTAGACCTATTTTCAATGAGTTGTTCATTTCACAAAAGTGTTGAAAGGGCTTTAATAAATTCATACTTTAGATCAAAATACTTTACTTTAGTTTTATTAGACTTTCACTGTTTCAATTAATTAATATCTGACTTGTATGAATTTACATGAATATCAATCTAAGGAGCTCTTCTCAAAAGTTGGTATTCCCATTTTAAATGGTAAAGTTGTATGCAATGCCCAGCAAGCAAAAGAAGCTGCTCAGCAATTACAGGGCAATCAATGGGTGATCAAAGCTCAAATACATGCCGGAGGTAGGGGCAAGGCTGGAGGGATCCAAATAGCAAATAGCTTGGATGAGGTTGAAAGTATTGCCACTAAGATGCTTGGCTCTAGGTTGGTTACAAAACAAACAAATCCATCAGGACTGCCAGTTAATCTTGTTTATATAGAAACTGGAACAGACATCAATCATGAACTTTATTTAAGTCTTGTCATTGATAGAAATAAGGAATCTTGGACTTTTATTTCATCATCTGAAGGCGGTATGGATATTGAGATAGTCGCAGAGGAAAATCCAGATAACATAATAAATTATACAATTAATCCTGTTAGTGGAATTGATGAGACTCAATTAGAATCTATGTTTAATAAACTTCTTTTAAATAAAGAATTAAAGGAACAATTTATATCCATAACAAAGGCAATTTTCAAACTATCACAAACAGTAGATGCAAGCTTGATTGAAATCAATCCCTTAATTGTAGATCAGAATAATAATTTGGTAGCCCTAGATGCAAAAATTGTCGTGGAAGATAATGCTCTTATCAGACAGCCAGAATTGAACGGTCTTAGAGATTATAGCCAGGAAGACATCTTTGAAAAAAGAGCATCGGAGAATGATCTTAGTTATGTTTCATTAGGTGGGGATATTGCATGCTTGGTGAATGGAGCAGGGCTTGCAATGGCAACTATGGATCTAATCAAAATACATGGCGGTCAACCGGCAAATTTTCTTGATGTTGGAGGAGGCGCAACTGCAGAGAGGGTTACCGCAGCTTTTGAATTGATTCTAGAGAACCCTAATGTAAAGGCTATTTTAGTTAACATCTTTGGTGGCATTGTGAGGTGTGACGTTATTGCGGAAGGCATTATTAATGCAATAAAGAAAACCCATTTATCACTGCCTATTATTGTTCGGTTAGAAGGAACCAATGTTGAATCTGGCAGATTAAAATTAATGGAATCAGGTTTGGATATCATTGCTGCTAACGACTTAACCGATGCGGCTGAAAAAGTAGTTCGATCTGCCTTAGATTATAAGGAATCAAAGTGAGTATATTGGTTGATAAAACATCAAAAATTATCTGCCAAGGGATAACTGGTACACAGGGAACATTTCATATAAAACAATGCATTGAATATGGAACCAATATTGTCGGAGGAGTAACTCCAGGTAGAGGAGGTCAGGATCATCTTGGTGTTCCTGTTTTTGACACAGTGAAAGAAGCTAAAGAACAGACCGGTGCTGATGTCAGTATAATCTTTGTTCCAGCGCCACATGCCGCTGAAGCAATGATCGCAGCTATTGATGTAGATATTGCCTTGATAGTTTGTATTACGGAAGGCATCCCTGTTCAAGACATGATTGATATTAAGAGTAAAATTTATCAATCAAACACTAAATTACTTGGGCCTAATTGCCCCGGTATTATTTCTCCAAATCAAACTAAAATAGGAATCATGCCTGGTTTTATTCACAAACAGGGCTCAATTGGTATCATCTCAAGGTCTGGTACCTTAACTTATGAAGCGGTTTATCAAACCACCAAGAATGGATTAGGTCAGAGTACTTGTGTGGGCATTGGAGGCGATCCTATTAAAGGGCTAAATTTTATTGACTGTCTCGAATTATTTGAATCCGATGATGAAACCAGAGGTATAGTTATGGTTGGAGAAATTGGAGGTTCCGATGAGGAAGCAGCCGCTCTTTTTATTAAAAACAATGTAACAAAACCTGTGGTGGCTTATATTGCAGGAGTTTCTGCACCACCAGGAAAAAGAATGGGACATGCGGGTGCCATAGTCACTGGTAAAGAGGGTACCGCTCAAGGAAAATATAAAGCTTTAGAACAAGCAGGTGTCATTACGGTTGAATCGCCCGCACTCATTGGTAAGACGATGAAAACAGTGGTCAGCTGAAAAAATCGTTTAAAAAAGATTGAATTACCAGAATTTGTACCAAGGTTTTTGATCTTCCGAAACAAAACTATCAATATCGGTTACAGGGATATTTGCAAAGTAAATCTGCTGAGCTGATTCAGCTAAATCTGTCATTCCAAGTTTCTCATAAGAATCCGCTATAATTTTTAGTGATTCTATTGCTGCCGGAGTTTCATTGTATTGTTCGATACAGTATTTTGCTCTATTAATTGCTGCAACATAAGCTTTACGCTCCATATAGTGTCGAGCAACATGATTTTCATATTCAGCAAGCCTATTCCTTAAAAAAACCATCCTTTGTTTAGCATCGTCTATGTATGGACTGTTTGGAAATCTGCGAATCAATTGTGCAAATACAGAAAAGGATTCTTCTGTTTTAGCGGGGGGTCTTTTTGTTAAATCAACGTTGAATAACTTATGAAAAAATGTGTGCTGACCTTCAAAAAGGGATAAGCCTCTCATATAGAGAGCATAATCTACTCTTGGATGTGTAGGATTTTCTTTTTCAAACTGTTTTGCTTCGTCAATAGCTGATTCAAAATCTGCACTTCTATAATATGAGTAAATCAGATCAAGTTGTGCTTGTTTGGCCTGGTTACTGAACGGAAAAGAGGATGTGAGAATTTCAAGATAATTGGCCGCATTTCTATAGTTACCATCGTCCATAGAATTCTTAGCTTTTTCATAGATAACCTCTGCAGTGGAACGTAAATCTCTTTCCTCACCTCTACTGCATCCCAATAAAATGATAAGACTAAGAATTGTTATGAATATATTTTTCTTTTGCAATCCCATAGGATCAGTTCAAATTAACTTAGAATATATGTTTGTGTTAAAAAACAAGTGTGGAATTATAGCTTAAATATTGATGAAAAGATTTCTACTTAAAATAATTTTATGAATCAAAAAAAAATAATTTTCTTGATCAATGATGAAAACGATAACCAGAGACTCGACAAAGCAATTACGGTTCTTTTAAAAGACTTTTCACGTACAACGATTAAAAACTGGATCCAAAAAGGTCAAGTGCTAGTAGATAATGAGCGCGCAGAGCCGAAGCATAAGGTTCACAAGGGACAGAAAATAGAAGTTACTCCTATCATAGAAGATCGGCATGAGGCAACACCTGAAAAAATTGATTTTACTGTTTTATTTGAGGATGAGGATATATTAATTGTTGAGAAACCCAGTGGTTTGGTTGTCCATCCTGGACATGGAAACCCCAAGGGTACCTTGCAAAATGGATTGCTCTATTACCTTCCCGATTTAAAGCATCTACCAAGAGCAGGACTGATCCATCGATTAGATAAAAACACCAGTGGTCTTCTTATAGTTGCCAAAACAAATCGTGCTTACACAACTATGGTCGCAAAATTGGAGCAAAGAAACATAATGAGAGAATATCGAGCCATTTGTGTTGGTGCCATGACTAGTGGTGCAACAATTGAAGCAAGTATTGCTCGTGATCCTAGAAATCGTATTAAATTCTCGACTGCAGAGAATGGTAAAAGAGCAGTAACCAATTATCGTATTCTCAAAAAATTTGATCATCACACATACATAGGATTGAGATTAGAAACAGGAAGGACACACCAAATTAGAGTACACATGTCTCATATTAAATATCCTATTCTAGGAGATTCTTTATATGGAAACCGGCTTATGATTCCATCTGGTGCAAGTGACTATTTAAAGAGCGCATTAAGGCAGTTAAAACGACAAGCACTGCATGCAAGTAAGGTGACATTTGTTCATCCTTTTACGAAAGAAAAAGTATCTATTGACTCTGAGATTCCTGAAGATATGTTTACAATATTGTCAGAATTATCTGGTGACAGCTTAACTAGGGAAGAGGTCAACAGTTTAGAGTATCCAGAGTGATAATATTTTAGATATTTCAAACGAACTGACTTAATACACTCAACTTTTTTTAAAAAATAACTGATTACTTTGCAATAAAATGCCTATTTACGAATACAAATGCCAAGAATGTGAGTACTATTTTGAAGCCCTTCAAAGGATTGGCGAAAAACTCTTAACAGATTGTCCTAAATGCAATGCCAAAAAATTAAAACGACTGGTTTCTGCTCCTAATTTTAGACTTAAAGGCAAAGGTTGGTATGAAACCGATTTTAAAAAAGATAATCGTAAGAATCTTGCAGACAAGAAAGAAGACAAATCATCAGGCAAAGATCAAAAGATAAATGAAAAAGCTCCAAAGAAAGACACCGAGAAAAAGAAAAACAAGGAAGATCATAAAAGTAAAGATATTAAGTAATATAATAGAGATTAGTCATTAGGAAATTAATAAACGGTAAATACCCTGATTTAAATTGTCATTAGATGAAGAAATTTAGAACAATTATTGTAGCTGGCTTATTGGTTTGGGTTCCATTGGGTGCAACCATCTTTGTTCTCAGACTGCTAATTAGCCTGTTTGGAAACTTGGATAGTTGGCTATCTGACCAACTGAATATACCCATCGCAGGTATCGGTATTTTATTGGCGCTACTTGTGTTACTGGGCACAGGTTTGATTGCAGCCAATTATTTTGGCAAGCGGATCGTTAGTTTTTGGGAATCTCTTCTAGAGCGGATTCCATTAGTTCGCAATATTTATTCGGCAGTTAAACGATTTGCTGAAATTGTTCTGTCAGATTCATCACAATCCTTCAGCAAGGTTCTATTGATCGAATATCCTAGAAAAGGACTGTATAGCTTGTCTTTCCAGACATCACAAGATTTAGGTGAAGTACAAGGAAAGACGGGTGAAGATTTAGTATGTGTGTTTGTGCCTACAACACCAAATCCAACTTCAGGCTTAATATTGATGGTACCCAAGCAAGATGTGATTGAATTGGATATGGGTGTTGAAGATGCCTTAAAAATGGTCATTTCTCTTGGCGTGGTGGTCCCTGGTGAAGATACCGTCAATCAGAGTATTGAATAATTGATTACTTCGGAGATCGGGTGAATACTGAAGATTCAATCAGAACGAAATACTGCGGTGAGCTGAATATATCCAATGTAGGTGAGATCATCTCAGTTGCGGGCTGGGTACACCGGAGAAGGGATCATGGAGGAGTCATCTTTGTTGATCTTAGGGATACTTCGGGCTTACTGCAATTGGTGTTTAATCCTGAGGATAAAGATTTATTTTCCCAAGCAGAGAAGTTTAGAAGTGAATTTGTTCTATCCGTAACTGGGATCATCCGCAAGAGACCGGAAGGAACCATTAATCCAGAGATGCCAACGGGTGAGATTGAATTACTTGCCCAATCTGGTCATGTCTTAAATGTTTCAAAAACTCCCCCATTTCATCATGACGAGCATGCAAATGAAGATGTTCGTCTCAGATATCGATATCTTGATTTGAGACGTTCGGAAATGGCAAAAAAACTCAAACAAAGGCATGCAGTTATCCGGTCGTTGAGAAATTTTCTCGATAATCATGACTTTGTAGATATTGAAACCCCAATACTGACAAGGGCAACCCCAGAGGGAGCAAGGGACTATTTGGTTCCAAGCAGAATCCAAAAAGGCGAATTTTTTGCACTGCCTCAATCACCCCAACTGTTCAAACAGTTATTAATGATGTCTGGTTTTGATAAATACTATCAAATTGCTCGTTGTTTCAGAGATGAAGATTTAAGAGCAGATCGTCAACCTGAATTCACACAACTTGATGTTGAGATGTCTTTTGTCAATGAGGAAGAAGTCTTGGATATTATGGAAAAAATGATAGCCAAACTCTTTCAAGATGTTTTATCCGAGAATTTATCTGATCCCTTTCACAGAATTAGCCATGGTGAATCAATGGAACGATTTGGAACGGACAGACCACATTTAGGGATTTCCATGGAATTAATTGATGTCAGTAAGTTAATGAAACAAGTTGAATTTAAGGTTTTCTCTGAACCTGCCAATGCTGAAAACAGCAGAGTGGCTTGTTTAAAGCTAGAGAA
>ERZ651768.3707-NODE-3707-length-10145-cov-27.821116_pt1 | contig 10145 bp, 8 predicted proteins | sample MGYA00514754_ERZ651768 | MGnify/ENA metagenome assembly ERZ651768 | reverse complement strand
CGGGTGTCGACTTCTGACCATGGCTCTCCTAGAGAGCCAAACTCGGATGAGGTTTAATCCCAACCTGTCCGGGATTGCCCGACGCACCCGTTCACGGCCATTTCACGTGAGAGCCGACCAGAGCGCAGCGCAACCTGCAGCTCCCCCTCCTCATCTCGGTAATTATCTCGCCATCACAGACGGGGCAGATTGTGTGCTCCGAAAGCTCCTCGAGCCAGGCTCTGCGGGTCTCCAGCTCATCCCCCTCCTCCCGTAGTCTCCTGAGTATGCGAGCAGCCCCGCCCTGCAGTGGTTTGTCAGCTGCCGCCCACGGATCGTCATCGAGGCTTCCCATGCGCTCCTTGGCCTGTTCCCTGATGGCTTCCGCCCGCCCCGATCCGGTGGCTGATTCCTGTGGTGAGTCGAGCGAGCTGGGGGCCCCCCTGGCAATCGGCCTCGCCAGTATGTAGGCCAGGAAGAAACCACCTACATGGGCCATATGGGCTATGTTCGATTCACCAGCGGTCCCCACCTGGAGTTCATACATCTGCCAGACCTCCAGGCCGAGCCTGATGAAGACAATCAGCCAGACCGGCCAAGCCCGGATTAAGAACAGCAGCGGAAACTCCACCTTGTCCTCGGGCCAGCAGGCCATGTAAGCCCCCAGTAGCCCGAATGCAGCCCCGCTGGCTCCGATAGCCGGAGCTGACGACTCTGGATGAGAAAGTATCCAAGCCACATTTCCTCCGATGAACCCCAAGAAGTACACCGCCAACCACCTACGTCCGCCCAGCCTCTGCTCTAGTGGGATTCCAACCAGAGCGATTACCAGTACGTTGCCAAGGACATGGACCCAGTCTGCGTGAAGCCACGCCGCAGACACCATTCTGTATGACTCAGAAAGATTGCCCATGAGGTCCGGCTTGATGCCGAAGAGGTCGATCATCCATGCGAAGTGCATCGGGATCCCGGTCAATATCGAATGTGCGAACTGCACGAAGGCCACGAGCATCAACGAGAGCACGGTGGCCAGCGCGAGGCTGGTTTCGCCACGCGCCGCGGAGACGTAGGGGGCCACCGCGGCAGCGACCAATATTCCGACCACAATCAGGTCGCTGCCCGCCAAGTCAGCCCACTCGACTACCATGTCATCCCCTCTGAGCCGTGCGGCTCGAGCGAATAGCCGCTTCGACCCTTGATGGAATTACTCAAACGATAGCCCACCTTCGGGCTTGCGTGGATCAAGGCACTTTGCTGCAGGCATCAGGCATCGAAGTCCATCGGGGCTCGCGAACGGTCCTGAAAAGCGTTGATTTCCATCTGAGGGAAGCGGAGGTAGTCGCTCTAGTCGGACCCAACGGTTCTGGCAAGACCACCCTGCTTGAGGCCTGCGCTGGAATTCTGCCTCTCACGTCCGGAAGCATCAACTGGCGCACTGGGACCGACTCCTCTCGCCTTGTGCGTGACTCGGAGGGCCGCAGGAGCGAGCTTCCGCCGATGGGCCTCACCCTGCAGAGCGACGGGATGTGTGGCGAGGAGACGGTCGAGGAGAGACTCGCAATCTCTCTCCGCGTTGCAGGCAGATCTCCTGACGAAGCGAGGATGGCAGAGATGCTGTCCGTTTGGGGGCTGGAGCACAGACGCGCGGACAGGATATCTCAGTTGTCCGGAGGCATGCGACGCCGACTCGCAGTGCTGTGCGGGCTCGCCCCTGCTGCGCTCTGCGGAGACTCGCGCGTCGCCTTGCTTGACGAGCCCTCAGAGGGACTCGATGAATCGGCCAGAGGCCTTCTAACCGGATGGCTGAGGGCTTTGGCGGCAAACGGTCACGGGGTCGTTGTCGCAACTCACGACGCCGAGGTAATCCGATGCGCTGACCGCGTAGTCAGTGTCGAAGGGAGTAATCTGATTGAGGCAGCGGGTGGGTCCGTGGGTGCTATTGCACAACTTCCTCAGCCCAGTGACTCGACCGAACCCAGCACGCTCGGTTCGCTGTTGAAGTGGGCCTTCAGAATGGAGACCCGCAACCCCATAGACACGATCGGTCGCGCGACTCCGGCACTCGTCGCCTTGCTGCTGGCATACGCCCTTGTGGGCGAGGTCGATATGGGCCACGCTGGCAACGGCATGCTGTCCGCACTGGTCCTCATGCCCGCTTTCATCACTGCTGTGGTCTCTCCCGCTCTGGTCAGGCGTCTGGCCGAGGCTGACTGCGGACGTTGGTGGTCAGCAGTCGCCGGCCCTATGACGCGCCCGGTGAATTCACTGGCCGGGGCCTCTCTAATCCTGCCAATCCCCCTGACCTACCTGTCGTGGCTCGTTTTGGCAGGCTCGTTCGATGCCGACGCTTCTTCCGAGGTGCTGCGCTGGCTCTGGCTGCCGGCAGTAGCCATGCTCGACGTCGCCATCGCTGCGGCCGCTCTGCATCTGCTCGTAGCGGACCTCCGTCGAGCCAGCGCTGCTGCAGCATCCCTACTCCTTCTGGTACTGGTCTGGCCGTTCCTCGAGCTGTCCGATGCACTCGCCGTCATCATGACAGATGGCATGTCATTCGGACTGGGTATGGGTGACCCGTTGGTGACCTGCTTGATAGCGAGCCTGACCTCAGCTTTGGTCTGGGCTGTCGCGGTGTTCCTGCCTGAGGCCTGAAGACGAGCATTGATGATAAGGAGCAGATTCGCTCGGCCATGCCATCTGCTAGGGCGAGGGGCACGGCTCTTACCGTCATCGGACTGACAGGTGCAGCAGCCACGGTGTTGCTAGGCTTCCTCTGGGCTCCGTCCGTCGATGCGGAGGCGTGGAACGCGCCTGAGGCATACCGGATCCTGTTCTGGCACGTACCCTTCGCTTGGTCCTCCTTCCTCGCCTTCTGCGTACTCTTCGTCGGCTCTGTGGTTTGGTACACTCGCCGCTCGGACTTAGGGTGGAGACTAATCTGCACTGGCTCTGATCTGGGTCTGCTGTTCGGGCTAGGCGTGGTAATTTCAGGACCCATCTGGGGTTCGGCAGAGTGGGGCGTTCCTTGGGATTGGGGGGATTTGAGATTGAACACCTACGGGCTGCTCACTGCGGTCGCCCTCTTCTTGGTGCTAGCTCGCAACTCCCAACCGGACGGTCAGGACACCAGAGATACCATTGCAGCCGTCGGGTTGTTCGGCTTCGCTCTGGTCCCCATCACCGCTCTGGCGACGACTTGGTATCAGGAGCGACACCCGGGAGTCTTGATTATCGAGAGCGAGGAGGCCGGGCTGGCGCCGGAGATCATGACGGTACTGCTGCTCGGCTTCGTCTCGTTCTTCGTGCTCTTCACTGGCTTCGCCCTCCTCAGCGACACTGTCTACCAGATGGAATCAAGACTGGGTCGCTTGCAGCGGCTTCTAGACGAGGAGGCGGTACACTGACTGGTCTGACCGAACTTGCTGTCGTATACTTCGTCCTGATTGGCCTGTTAGGCGCCTATGTCTACCGTTTATTCAGCAGAATGACTGATCTCGATGCACGTCTGGAGGCTGCTGAAGATGTGCTCTCAGGCGACGAGAACGAGTGATTTTCCCGGATTTTCCCTCCGGGAACCCTTGAAACGGGCGGTCTGAGCGGAGAGCAGGGAGCACCATGCCAGCCGGAGCCTTCTGCATCGCCTGCGGGGCACCCCCGCCACTCACCTCCGAGAGGATGTGCGAGGCGTGCCTGAGGCAGCGCACCACTCTGTCCAAGATGCCTGATACAATCCAGCAGTCACGCTGCTCCAAGTGCGACTCCTACGAAGTCAGAGGGCGATGGTCAGAGATGGATCCGGATACTCTCGCCGACTTGCGAATCCGTGAGAACCTAGTCGCTGAGGAGCGTGCCAAGCAGGTCGACGTCGGATTCGCCGTCGAATCCATCGATGACAGGACGAACAGACTCCATGTAGATGTCAAGGGGACTATCGAGGGGTATGAGTTCGAGGACCAGCACTCGATCCTCCTACAGACGAGCAACGCAGTCTGCCCGGCCTGCGCGCGCAAGGCCGGCTCTTACTTCGAGGCAACAGTCCAACTCCGCTCGGCCGGGCGTCGCTTGGACGATATCGAACTCAAGGAACTCAGGGCGACGCTGGATGATATGCTCGAGAACATGGAATCCGATCCCATGTTCTTCGTCACCAATGAGGGGCCGGTTACCGGGGGCTGGGATTTGCAACTCGGCTCGAAGGCGATGGCCAAGAACTGGGGCCGCAGACTGGTCAGGAGGTTCGGCGGGACAATCAAGGAGACATCCACTGTCGTCGGTTCCAACGACGGTATCGATGTCACGAGGCTCACTCTCAGCTACCGCAAGCCCGCCTACGGATTGCGCGACGTCGTAAGATTCAGACGGCAGTTCTGGATCATCGATGGGTGGCAGAAGGACGGCCCGAGCCTGCGCAGGCTGGACCGGTTCGAGCGAACCGGGGCATCATGGCGAGACATGGAGAAGTCGACAGTGATGTGCTCCACGAGGGAGCAGCACGATGTGGAGGTCCTGAACCGCGACAGTTCCGCCGTCGAAGTGATGGACCCGACGGACTACAGCATGATCACAGTGGGCCTTCCCTACGACGATGACGGCACCGCCTCACGCCTGCGCATCGGCTTCATAGACGGAGCATGGCTGGCATTACCGGGAGCAGCCGACGAGGTGTGAGCATGGGCGAGAGTGACATGGCCTCTCTGCTCGCCGAGCTCGACAATGGCGATATGGCTGGACTCACTCGCAGTTTCGCAGACGACCTCGAGGCTGCGATGGCCACCGAGGTCGGTATCGAGGCCGATTCCGACTGGAGCGGCGTGCTCTGCCTCGGCATGGGCGGCTCCGGAGCCGGAGGGCGCTTCCTCAAGGCACTGGCCGACGACGAGGGAGGACTTCCCTTCGTGGTCTGGAGCGACTACGGCCTGCCGAGCTGGTGGGGGCCAGACTGGCTGGTTCTGGCCACTTCACACTCTGGCAACACCGAGGAGACCCTAGACGGCGTGCGCGATGCTCTCGAGTCCGGTGGCACGGTGGTGGGGGTGTCCTCGGGTGGCCAACTGGGCGAGATGCTCGATGGCAGCGACGACGGTGTCTTGCTCACAGTTCCCGGGGGCCAGATGCCACGCTCGGCATTCGGCCATATCTTCGGTACCCAACTCGCCGCCTGCTGGGCGCTCGGACTGCTCCCTGCACCTGATGAGGCGGAGAGGAGGGCGATGCTCGAGCGACTGAGGGCTGCTTCCGGCGACGCCGATCTGATTGGTGGCGATGGCATGGCCGAGACGATGGCGAGGTCTATTCAAGGCCGCGAAGTGGGAATCGTGGCCCCGTCTGAGCTCGGCCCGGCCGCGTACCGCTTCGCCTGCCAGATCAACGAGAACTCCGATAGCTTCGCCAATCCCTCTTCAGTGCCCGAGATGAACCACAACGAGATTGTAGCATGGTCGTCCGAGGGGGCTTCACGTGCTCTCATAGTACTCACCTCAGGGGAAATGCACCCGCGTACGCAAGCGCGTGTGGGATGGATGCTGGACAACATCGAGAGTGAGGTGGTCTGGCGAATTGAGTGCGAAGGGGAGAGCCTGCTGGAGCACCTACTCTATGCGGCCCACGTCACTGACTGGGTCTCGATTGCTCTAGCATTGGTCAATGGAGTCAATCCTTCTGAGATGGCCGCGATTGACTCACTAAAGGCGCATCTGGCCAGCATTCAGTAGAGCGGCCCCAGCACGAGCCTCGGGTCGGGGTAGTCCAGCAGTGCCTGCTCCCTGTCCTCGGGCGCGACCACTCCCGGCAGGTCGTGGGTCTCGGGCTCGACCAGAGAGAGTTGGAAGTGAAGGTGCGGCTCCCAGCCACCGTTCTCCACGTAGGCACCGAACCAGGCGATCACTTCGCCCGCGCTCACCTTCTGACCGACTGTCTTTCCTTCGATCGAAGCCGCATCCATATGTCCGTATAGCGCCCAAACCGGAGCCCCTTCTATCTCATGCCGGGTAATGACGACATTGCCGTAGTCACCAGGTTCGGGGTTGTAGCCGAAGTGTGAGATTTCTCCATCGGCGAAAGCCATGCACGGCGTGCCGACAGGACCACCGATGTCTATTCCCATGTGAATCAGCCGAGTCCCACCGAACAGCTCGGTGTTGTACAGGTTGGGTCTGACCTCGTCGTACTTGCCGACGCTGTATTCGGTCTTCGGCCTAGTCCAAGTGCCGCCACTTAGGTCGATGACGGTGTAATCCCCAGGCAGGTGGACCACGGGATGGTACTCATTAGCAGACCAGTCGACCATGTCTCTTCGAAGAGGCGTAATGACTTGACCACTCCTGTCCACACTCAATGCTGTCGGATGTCGTCGTGCTGACCGAACCCTTCGAAGTCACCGCCCCTGCAGGTGAAGAGAATCAGCTGGTGACCCGACTCATCTAGCCTGGCTCCGATCCACTCGAGCATCCTTCCGCGACGATGGACATCCGTCTGACCGAATGGGTCATCGAGGATTATGCACAGCCCATGTCCCCTATCTTCAGCGATGATGCTGGCAATGGCTACCCTGTAGATCAGGTTCAGCTGCTCTTGAGTTCCGAACGACTCGCGCTCGAATGGAATTGCCTGACCCTGGACGTGCTGGACTGCGTTCGGAAAACCATCATCCCCGAGGTCGATCTGCAAGTCAGGCTCCCCGAATACATAGCTCGCACCATGCCGAATCGTACCTATCACCCTCGGCCGGATCTCCTCGATGTTGGCCTCCCGCACGGCGTTCAAAGCTGAGAGCACGGCCTCAAGTGCACCTTCTTCGAGTTCCAATTCATCTACTAGTTGTTCTGCGGCAAGCCTCTCGGTCTGCACTTGACCGAGATTCTCTAGCCCCCCATTCTCCCTCTCGTCGCGAATCATCGCACGCAACTCGGTAATCCTCCTTCTGGTGCCCTTGCCTTCGGTGATAGTTGTCTGAAGGGCAGCAGCTCTCTGCCGCTTCTGCTCTTCCTCCTCCGAGCGAGAGTTGGTGAGGGGCCGTGCAACATCGGCCGCATCCCTCATCCTCACAGCGGCCTCAGCGAGTAGAGTGACCAATTCATCATCAGTTCCATGTTCATCGACATGAGCATCCACTTCCTCTTGCTCGGCATCTAGATCAGTAGTCCTCGTTCTCCGATTTGCCAGGCTCTCTGCCAGTGTAGTTTCACACCCACGAGCAGTAGTTTCAGAATTACTATACACTTCTTCTGCAGTACGCAACTCTCCCTCGAGTTCCACGAGTCTTTCCGTCCAATTCTCGTCATCGGGGCGCTCTGAATCAGGCTCTTCGATCTCACTTCCGAGAGATGCATTGAGAGTTGCTATTTTCTCCGTTCTATCATCATTCGACATCCTGTCATTGAGGACCTGGATACGATCATTCACTCTCTCCAACTGTCCGGTCAGCGCATCGAAACGAGTTTTCCTCTGATTGAGTGCTGCAGTCCCATCTACGCCGAGCTCAGACAGGATGTCAGCCTCTTCACTCAGAAGATCATTGATTTCGTCCAACGACCTCGTGTTCTCTACACGAAGCCGAGACTCGCCTTGACCGTCCTTTACCTCTATGCTCGTGCTTACGGAGTCGGGAGTTTCATCAGTTTGCTCATCATCAACCAAGATGACGTGTTCCGGGCCTGGTGAGAACTCGGTAACTGACCATGCATCCGCTGCTCCTCTGATGGCCGCCACAACCTCCTTGATCTTCCTCAGTCTCGCCCACTGCTCATCACTGGCAATATCGATGGATTCGATTTCAGTTCTCTTCTCCGCAGCCTCATCCAGAAGTTCACCGTAAGTCTGACTGTCTGCATTTAGCCCTTCAAGCTCCCGAGTTAGCGTTGCAACTGATTCGGTCCGCTCAACGTAACTTACCCAATCTCGGTATCGTTTCTCGGTGGCCTTTGTATCATCTAGGGTATCTTTCCGAGCCGCCAGTCTACTGTTTTCCTCATCCAGCTGATTCCGGTGCGCTTTCTCTTCCACAGTCAGTGTTGTGACGATGCCACTCAGTGACTGTTGGGACCCCCTTAGGTCGCTTCTATTGTCGTGAAGGGTCTTGATGTCAGTATGCTCCCGCGTAAGATCAGCGAGCTCCAATTCAGCGGCCTCTCGAACTTCCTGATGCGATTGTGCCTCTGCTAGCAGTTCCTCTATCTCCCCCTCCGTCTCGTCAACTCCCGCTTCCTCGGTCACCTCGACCTGTAGTTCGTTCAACTCACGGAGCCATTTCGAGATATCATTCGATCCCCTTTGGAGAGCTTCCTGAGCAGTACGTGCCACCTCAAGTGCATTTCTGGCTGTGGGCAGTTGTCCTCTAGCGTTCGCCCTTGTCGATGTTCGCACTCCTGTCGTAGGATCCGTCAGGGCATTGTTCGCATGCAAGATTAGTGCCTGAAGCGCTCTGTTAGTATCCTCGGCGACCGGTTCAAGCCCGATACTTTGGATCGATTCATTCCCTCCGTATTTCGAACTGAGTCTGCCCTGTCTAGGCAGGATTAGATCGATCACCTGCCCATCTAAGGCTAGAGAAAGGGCAGTATCGAGGTCCCTAGGCGCGCGTCCGGTGATGCCATCGTCACCTGTCCCAGTCAGAGCACTTCGACAAGCTATCACGGCATTATCGCCCTCTTCTAGGACCTCTGCTGGCTGGACCGAGAGGTCTAGGAATCGGCTGACCCCTGCCGTGCGATGGAACGTCTTCTCGATTCTGAGCTCCCTGCCGGCGGCCTCGAAGTCGATCTCGACGTAGGGGTTACCGCCACCCCCTCCGATGGGGGTGAACGCTTGTGCGACCGCAGCGTTGGTTGTCTTGAACAGTAGCCCAAGGGCAGCAGCAGTCCAAACCGTAGACTTGCCCGACCCATTAGGTCCGGTAATTACTGTCCGGTCACCTTCGAAGATGAATTCGTGCTCGCCGCGCCAGCGTCCGAAGTCTCTTATCAGGATCCGGTTGATTCGCTGTAATGTCATTGCCCAAGCCTCCTGTGAAACCGGCGGAGAAGTACTGTAGCTCGTGCAAGCACGTCATCCTCCAGCCCCATCCCGTGCAACTCTGCCTCCACCGCATGGAGCCGTTCGTCGTCGGCCTCAGCAGGGTCTTCTTGGACGACTGTGAGTCCGCGCCTTCTGCGACTGTGGAATGGCCAGTCTCCTGAGAAGCCCTCCAATCGATCCATTACGCCTTCTATTTCCCCAGCGAGCATCTCGCCCGTGAGGCTGAAACGGATGTACGTGAGTTCGGGAGCGCCCTCGATTCCGTCGAGCGCATCTCCGAGTGCTTGGACCGGGTCGCCCATGTCAAGATCGAACTCGAACTCGAAATCTATGAACTTCAGACTACCAACTACGATCGGCTCAACAATTGGCTCGCGACCCGGCTCAGCGTCGATCAACAACACTCTCCCCTTCCAATCGTGGTCGATGCGCTGTGGCTCTGGGGCCCCAGCGTACCACAGCCTGCGGTCCGGCTGATCCAACGATTCGCCTCCATGCCAGTCGCCCATTAGGGTCAAATCAAGGTCCCGGCTCTCCGAGACATCGGGGTCGATAGAGCGTTGACGAGCGTCTTCTCCACCGATTGATATGATGCTGCCGTGAAACATGCCTACTCGAAGTCCATCGGAGTCCTCTCTGTCAGGAATCCAGGAGGTGAGGTCCCCCATGTCGAACCTCTGCCTGAGAACTCCTGGATACAGCGTCAAACCAAACTCTTCGATGTGGCAAGCGGTTTGTTCGGTGTGGAAGACTACGTGGTCTACATCATCCAGTTCGCGGCTGAGTGATTCAAGCGCCCCCCCTGACTGCCATGGATCGTGGTTTCCTGGGATGAGGTGAATGGGCTTCTCCGAGTTTCGTAGCATCATCGCAACCCGCTCGATTAGCGCCCAGTCTGCATCTGGTCGATCGAAGGTGTCACCAAGAATCAGGATGATGTCTGCGCCTTGCTCCTCGGCAGTGGTTGTGATGATCTGCTCGGCAGTAAGGAGCAACTGCTCTCTGAATGAATCCCCTGCAGCCCCTATTCTGCCGAAGGCCTTCCCAAGTTGCCAGTCAGCGGTGCACAGAATCTTCATTTGCCCAGCCTCCCAATTACAATGTCAGCTCCCATCATATGAACCCTCCAATGGCTACAGACTTGTCCCGATTCTCGG
>ERZ651768.3706-NODE-3706-length-10147-cov-5.785601_pt1 | contig 10147 bp, 4 predicted proteins | sample MGYA00514754_ERZ651768 | MGnify/ENA metagenome assembly ERZ651768 | reverse complement strand
AAATACGCCGCAAACAACAAGGCCGAGTATTGGGCCGAGGGCGTGCAAAGCTGGTTCAACACCAACCGCCCACCGGATCACGACCACAACCACGTCGACACCCGCGAGGAACTCAAGGAGTACGACCCCGGCTTGGCCAAGCTGGTTGGGGAGATTTTCGGCGACACAGGGTGGCGCTACAAACGCCCCTCCCAACGCAAGTCACCCGGCCACCTGCAGGGCTTTGATCCGCTCAAAACACCCATCTTCAAATGGCCAAAAGAACTCAATGACTTCTACCTCAAACACATCCGGGAGCAGAACAAGACGTAAACACCCCCGCTTGGCCAAGCGCTTGGTTGACTGACTTGGGCTTCGCCAGTACACAACCGGCATGCGATTTTTTTTCGCCCTTCTTTTTACTGTAGCTTCCTCGATCATCGCCCAAGCGGCCAAGACCGATAAGCCCAACATCATCGTCATCATGGCCGACGATCTTGGCTACGGTGACATTGGCTGTTACGGGGCCAAGCCGGAGAATCTCAAGACCCCTAACATCGACCGACTCGCCGCAAACGGCCTGCAATTCACCAACGGCTACTGCTCCGCCTCGACCTGCACGCCGACTCGGTTTTCGTTTTTGACCGGCAAGTATGCGTTTCGCCAGAACAACACCGGCATCGCTCCACCGAACGGACCGGCCATCATCCAGCCCGGCGTCGAGACGCTCCCGTCACTGCTCAAACGTGCCGGTTACACGACCGCCGTCATCGGTAAATGGCACCTTGGCCTAGGCGGTCCGAGTGGGCCGGATTGGAACGGCAATCTGAAACCCGGCCCTCGCGAAATCGGCTTTGACTTCAACTACCTCCTGCCCACCACCAACGATCGCGTGCCACAGGTCTATGTCGTGAACCATCGCGTGAAGAATCTCGACCCAAAGGATCCGCTGTGGGTCGGCAGGAAAAAGCCAAGCCCCGACCACCCGACGGGGTTTACGCACCGCAGCACCCTCAAGATGGACTGGAGCCACGGGCACAACTCGACCATCCATAACGGCATCAGCCGGATCGGCTTTTACACCGGCGGCCACGCGGCGCGTTTCCGCGACGAGGACCTCGCCGACGAGTGGGTGAAGCAATCCAACAAATGGATCGAGGCCAACAGGGACAATCCGTTCTTCCTGTTTTTCTCGTCGCACGATCTGCACGTGCCGCGCATGCCGCACGAACGCTTCCACGGCACATCCGGCCTCGGCTTTCGCGGCGACGCTGTCGTGCAACTCGACTGGTGCGTTGGCGAACTGGTCAAGACCCTCGACCGGCTGAAACTTTCCGACAACACGCTCATTGTTTTTTGCTCGGACAATGGCCCGGTCGGCGATGACGGCTACAAGGACGGCGCGCTCGAAAAGATGGGCGACCACCGGCCGAACGGCCCGTTCAGCGGTGGTAAATACAGCGTGCTCGAGGGCGGCACGCACACGCCGTTCATTACCTATTGGCCCGGCAAAATCGCAAAAGGCACCTCAAGCGAAATGGTCTGCACCATCGACCTCGCCGCCAGTTTCGCCGCCCTCACGGGGGTCGAACTTCCGAAGGATGCCTGCCCCGACAGCTTCGATGTCATGGACGCGTTGCTCGGCAAAGAAGGCGCCAAGGGCCGCAGGCATCTGGTCCAGCAGGACAACGGCAAAGGTGGCAACTACGGCTTCCGCGCCGGAAAATGGAAACTGCAACGCCACGACTCCAAGCGCCGGCACAACGTCCACGTGACTACCCAACTGCAATTTCATCCCGCGCCGCGTTTCTCTCTCTTTGATCTCAGCAAGGATGTGCAGGAAAAAAAGAACATCGCCGACCAGCACCCAAAGGTGTTGGAGCGCATGAAGCAGCGACTACAGAAAATCATCGCCGCCGGCCGAAGCCGCCCGTAGCGCACAGGGCCGTTCCCAATTACAAACCCCGGCGGCGGGCGCTTAGTAGGATGACGCCACCGATGGCAAGGATTGCGGCGCCGACAAAGACGACCCAAGTCATCGTTGAAAACTTCGGTTTCTCTTTTGCGCTCGGTTCCGTCGCTTGGCCAAGCGATCCTGGCGGCGTGTTTGCGGCCAAGCTGCCGGTTCGATAACCGGTGAGCAGTTCGTCCAGCGTGTCGCCGATAATCTTCGAGCGGTTGATCCCCTGCCCCGCCCCGCCCTTGGCCAGGATTTGACTCATCTCGATCCGGATCTCCGGGCTTTCCGGGTTGAAGCCCAACTGCTTCGCGATTTCCTGTTTTTGGTCGCGATCCCACTTCAACGGCACCATCACTCCCTGCATCCATTTGCGGTCGAGGCCGCATTCGCAATTAAGCCCAATGGTGTTCAGGATGGCGCTGACGCTTGGCTGGCTCAACCGCTCGCCGCTGAGAACAGGCCCAATCATTCGGCCGCGTCCATAGAGGATCACCACCTGCGGTACGGCCAAAACTTTTTGAATGCCGAGGCTCCAGAGAAACGCCCGCTCGGCCTCGAAGGCTTCCGCCGATATCACTTCAACCACCGGCGGTTGTTGGATTTCTTTCTCCAAGCCGGGCAGCTTGGCCGTGATTTCCGAGACGACCGCATCGGCCATCGAGCGGATGCGCCGGTTCTGTGCAACATCGCTGCCCTCAACAACGAGCACGACGCCGTACCGGTCGAACACCTTCCTGAGGATTCCGTTTCGCCGGGGTGAATCCAGCACCGACTCGAGCGCGTCCCAGGCCGTTTGCAGGATCGGCACGCCGTCCTTGGCCAGGGGTACCGGAAGGGTTGTTTTTTGATCGGGCGAAACAAGCACCGCCGCCGGCGTCTCGCCGGTAAATCCATCGGGGAGAAACACCTTGGCCCCGCCCTGGCGCGCTTGGCCAAGCGGCAGCAGTCTGGCCTTCACGTTCGAGTCGTAAAACGTGGCGGTGGCGATGGACTGCAACGACTCACGCTCGGTCGCCGGCATGGAGTCGCCGACGAAGATGTACAAGCGGTACGGCTCGGAGCCGAGATCAACGAAGCCAACATCGCGCACGTTAAACCGGCAGGCCAGCGCCTCGACCGAGAGCAGGCAGGCCAGCAGGACACCGAGTCGCTTTGACCAATGGTTCACCGGCGCTATTTCGCTGCGCGAAGCTGTTCGCGGTTCACCTCGAGAGCGTGAATGAGGGTCGGGGCCAGCTTGGCTTTTTTGTCGGCCGGAACCAGCTCGATATCGAGATCGCCAGTCACGCTGATGCCCTCGAATTCGCGCGTGACCGCTTGGCCAAGCGCACCGGCGGAAGCGGCGATGTCGAACGACTCGAGCACAGTCATGCCCTGCAACTTAACGTCGAACACCTGCCCCGCAGCTTCCGCCAACACAGCGAATCCCAGTCGAACCGTGTAAAGGGCGGTTTGGTCTTTCTCCAATAGCGGCACCTTGAGCTTGGTCACCCCCTTGAGTGCGGAAGTGAAGAGCCAAGGCTTGTCGGTGCCGGCGATGGTTTTGCCGCGCCAATCACGCTGCACGACCTCCGGTTTTCCGGCTTCGCTGAGCTTGAACTTCACGCCGTAGTTGGCGAACGCACCCTGCCCCACGGTCGTCTTCGGGCGCGGGTAGGCAAACCAAACGGTGCCATCCTTCGCGCGCATGTCGCCGGGCGCGCCGAAGTTGATCGCCAGGTGTTTCACCGGCTTGGTCGCGGCTTGACTGATAAACACCGCCCACTCCGCCAGCCCTTTCTGCGGTTTGTTTTTCAGGACAACCGTGGTTCGCAGCGAGTAACTGCACGTGCAACCGGCGCTTGACTCCTGCATGCTCAACAGTCCGTTCGCCGGGATCATGCTGTTCCAGCAACCAGGCCGCACGCCGCCGAAGAGTTGGAGGCCGGTGTCCCGCTCGGTGTCCACAATCGCCCCGCTGTACGAGCGGAAAAACAGGTTGTGCGGCGTGGCAGTCACAATGCCGCAACTATGGCCGGGACGCAGGAATTCCCAATCGACGGACTCGCCGGTGATGGGGTGCGTGCGTTTCTGGATTTCGCCGGTGGCGAGATCGCACCGCCGCGGCTCGATGTAAATCGTGTCGCCGACAATCGTCGGGCGGCGACGGTAGTTGAGCGGCTTGCTCCACAGCAGACTGCCGCTCTCGGACTGCAACACGGTGATGCGCCGCCAGTTCAGGTCTCCCTTGTTGAACGGCCCCTCGTCGTGGTTGCTGTAATGCCCGAAGAACAGTAGCCGCCCATCCTGGTACGCAATCCCCAGCTTGGTGCCGCCGCAGCCGGTGAGGTCGTACGGGCGGCTCCACAACTCGCGGCCACTCGCAGCCTCAAGGCAAACCACCCGCCGCACATCGCGGTCTTTCTCGGCGAGTTCCTGCTCGCGCTCGGGGACGTAGTTGCCGCCATCGATCTCGGTTTGGACAGCTGCCCTCGCCTGTTTGCGCTCTTCATCCTTTACATCGTCCTTCAGGAAAAAGACGCGGCTGTCCGCGATCGTCAGCGAGATGTTCGGGATGCCGGAGCCATCGTGCTGCCACAGCAATTCGCCGGTGCGGATGTTGTACGCAAACACCTTTTCGCTGAGCATGATTTTGTTCGTCACGGCAGTGGGCGCGTGGTCGGGCATCCAGCCCGGGAACGTGTTGATGGCATGCCAATGCAGGCCGCGGCGCTTGAAATGGGCGTAGGCCCTTGCATCGGGGCGCGGATGAATTCCTTTCACAGTTTTCAGGGTGGCAAGCGCATCCTTCGGCGCGTCGGCCTCGGCCACCCACTCACCGTTTTTCACGAGGGCGTTCCAGAGATAACCGTACTCGCGGGCCAACGGCACGGCGCCGGTACCGAAAAGAATGTCGCCATCCACGCCGATGTTTCCCCAGCGCAGAGCCTTGCCCCCGGCCTGTCTTGGGACGGAAAACTCGCGAATCGTGCGCCCCGTTTGCGCGTCGAGATGCAGCACGCGATCGTGCGCCGCGACGAACACCGAGTCGTCAGTGGCGACAATGTTCGAACCGTCCACATCCACCCTCACACGAACCGCGCCGGAGATTTTTCGCTGCCAAAGAAACGTGCCGTTGTAGGCGTCGTAAGCCATCACGACCTCCATGCCCTGCACTATCAACCGGCCGTTCACGGCGAGCGGGCTCACCGAGCGGGAGTGCCGCTCGACCATGTGCTCCGAGCCGGGCTCGCCGAACCACAGCACGCCAAGCGGCCCCTTCACGAGCCGGTCGTTGGTTGACGAGGTGTTAGCCGTGTTGCCATACAGGCCGCTCCAGCTTCCCGCGCCGTCGAGTTTGCCGCGGGTGAACTTCAGCCAACCGTGCTCCAGCGAAACATCATGGCTGGACTTGACGTTGGCCTTCAGTCCGTCAACGACGTTCGCCACATTTTCCTTCGGCCAATTTGCCACGGATCCCAGCAGCAGCACACCGCCCGCCGGGCGAAGCACGCGCGCCAATTGGCTCACCGGCAACTGTACATCGTCGCCATGCTGCACACGCCCGGAGACGATCAAGTTGGCAAAATAATCCGGCAACTCGGCGGCGTCCCAGTCGGCGGCGATCACCCGTGAACCGTAAAGACCGGCCAGTAGAAGGTCGCGCCGGATCGCCTCGAGGCGCGCGGCGTCCTGCTCGATGATGACGATGTTCAGCTTGGTTTGCGCAGCGAGCGCCTGGGCCAATTTCCCGTCACGCGCACCGTAAATCAGGCACCAACCGACGTTGATACCGCTGCGCAACCTGATTTCCGCGGCGGCAGCCGTGTCCGTTTGGCCAAGCACGACCGGGCTCGCCGCCTCGGTGACTTTGCGGGGACTGCCCTGCACCGCCTGTTCGCCGAGACAATGAATGGCGCCAGAGTCGGTGCTCACGAATAACCGCCCGTCGGCCACGGCAAGGCCAAGCGCGTTGTCCGGCAAACCGTACATGGAGACTAGCTGGCCGCTGGCTGCGTCGACCGACAGCACGTAGCCGTTGCCACCGGCAAAAAGCGTTTTGCCGGCGAGCGCCAACGTGCCGAGCTCGCCGGACACTGCCAGCGGGCCAAGCTGCTCGCGGGAGACAAACCAAGTCACGCGCCCGGCGTTGAGGGTTGTCTTCTCCTTGGCGATGGCAGCCAGGCGGGCGGTGGCCTTGTTCAACTCTGCGGTGACCTTGGCCAAGTCGTCTGCCTTGTTGGCGTTGACGGCGGCCTTGTGACGCTCACGGATCGTGTTGATCGACTTCACTAAGTCACCCTCCTCCTTGGCCAGCTTGGGCACGTCTGCGGTGGCCTTGGCGTTACCGGCGCGGTCGATGGCGTAGATGCCTTTTTGCGTGGCAATGTAGGCGATGTCTTTTGTGAGTACCATGTCGATCGACGGGAAACTCGCAAACTGGTCGCCCCGACTCGCGCCGGATTTGCCATCGAAGGCCACCTTGCTGTCGGTGCCTTGATTATCGTTGCCCGCGAACAATGCGCCTTCATCCATCATCGCCCACGCGCCGCCAACCTTGCCGCCGGCGTTTAGGAATTTATTGAACTTACCAGTGCCCTTGTCAAACAACGCCGGCATCCCGCGACCGGTCGGCACGAACAGGCTCAACTCGGACGCAACAATGTAGCCCTGCGGCGCCATCCCTCCATAATTAAGGCCCCACGCCTGGTCGCCGGAGGTGTCGTTGAGCCAAATCTCCCTGCCGCTGCCAGCGTCCACCGCACCGATGTAAAGCCCCTCATACGGGAAAATGCCGGAAGCGAAATAGACGATGCCCTTCTCGATCAGCAACCCGGTGCGAACCGGCCACGCCGAGATAAGCCGGCTGTTTCCAATCACCCGCTCGCCACTTGGACTCGGCCGGTATTTCCAGACAAGCGCGCCGTCCGCCGCGTTGAGGCAGTAAACCAAGCCATCGTCCGAGCCGAAATACAGGTTGCCGCCATGCGCCACCGGCGCAAACCTCACCGCTCCACCGGCGGCAAAACGCCACCGCTCTTCCGCCGTCCGGGTGTCCAGCGCGTACACGTGATTGTCCACATTGTTGCCGAAAAACAGCGTCCGCCCGGAGACCACGACATTGTAGGCGCGATCCGAGTGCATGCGCGGCGTCTCCTCTCCCGGCATCGGCCAGGCGGTGCGCGGACGGTGGCGCGACTCGAACACCCACTGCGGATTCAGCTTGCCGGAAACGGCCTCCGCACTAACCGCCGAACGGTTCCCGTCATGCCGGTACGAGGGCCAATCGGCTGCATTCGGCGCCTGAACAAAGGGAACAAGACACATCAACACCATCCAACGGAAGGATTTCATGTGCGGGAAACTGCAGCCTCACCACCGAAACTTCAAGTGATAATCTGCTCTTCACCGTTTAGAACTTGGCTTGTCTCAAGCGTCTTCCTCATCCACGCTTAGCCAAGCGCAAACTTTTTCATCATGAAACGACTGCTCCCTTTATTACTTTGCAGCTTGGCTGTGTCGCTTGGCCACGCGGCTGAATTGAAGACGCCCGGCGACCGGATGTTCGCCGAGTATTTCAAAATCGAAACCAAGCGACTGGCCGACAGCTGCCTCGCCGAAATCGAGACACTCGACGATTGGAACGCCAAAAAAGATCTCTACCGCAAGCAGCTTCACGAGATGCTCGGGCTCGATCCGCTGCCGGAGCGCACGCCGTTAAAGGCCACCGTCACTGGCGCGGTGAAACACGAAGAGTTCGAGGTGCGAAACCTGCACTTCCAGTCCAGCCCCGGCCTCTACGTCACCGGCAACCTGTACGTGCCGAACAACCTCACCGCCCCGGCACCGACGATCCTTTACGTTTGTGGTCACGGCCGAGTGAGGATTGACGGCATCGATTATGGCAACAAAACACACTACCAGCATCACGGCGCCTGGTTCGCCCGGAACGGCTACGTTTGCCTCACCATTGACACGATCCAACTCGGCGAACTCGAAGGCATCCACCACGGCACCTATCGCCACGGCATGTGGTGGTGGAATTCCCGTGGCTACACGCCGGCCGGTGTCGAGGCGTGGAACTGCATCCGCGCGCTCGACTACCTCGAGTCGCTCGACTTCGTGGACAAGGAACGCTTCGGTGTCACCGGCCGCAGTGGCGGCGGCGCGTACAGTTGGTGGATCGCCTCCATCGACGAACGCATCAAGGTCGCCGCACCAGTCGCCGGCATCACCGACCTGCAAAACCATGTCGTCGACGGAGTCGTCGAGGGGCATTGCGACTGCATGTATCACGTGAACACCTACGGCTGGGACTTTGCCCAGGTCGCCGCCCTCGTCGCGCCGCGCCCGCTTCTTATCCTCAACACCGACGACGACGGCATCTTCCCGCTCGACGGCGTCAATCGCCTGTTCACAAAAGTCCGCCGCATCTATGAACTGCACGGCAAAAAGAGCAACCTCGGCCTCGTCATCACCCCCGGCGGACACGGTGACTCGCAGGAATTGCGCGTACCGGCGTTCAACTGGTTCAACAAACATCTCAGAGCCGAAAGCACGTTGATCGACAAGCCGGCAACCAAGCTGTTCACGCCACAGCAACTCAAGGTTTTCAGCGAACTGCCCAATGAGGAACGCACCACAAAAATCCACGACAGTTTCCCGCGCATCACCAACGAAAACAGCAAACTCGAGCGGGGCGTCATCAGGACGCTTCGGCAAAAAACCTTTGGCGGTTGGCCAAGGCGCGCAGGCAGTCTGCGACTCGAAAAAGCATGGGACACCGAGCACGACGGCGTGCGATTCGCCGCGTACGATTTTAACAGCCAAGTGAGCATTCGTCTCCGCATGTACGTCGCCCATAAAACCGGCTTGGCTAAGCCGGATGCGGTTCATCTGGAGGTGCTAAACGAAGCCGCTTGGGAGCAATATCTGAAAATGGGCCGCCCCGCTTTCGCCAAACAATGGGCAGAGGAACTGCAACTCGCTGGCATCGACGCTGACGCCCCGGTGCCGGCCAAGTTAAGCGAAACCCTGACCAAGCAGATGAAGTACGTCCGCGAACATTCGGAAGTTTATGTCACATTCATGCCGCGCGGAACCGGCCTGAGCAAATTAACACAGAACCAAAAGCACCTCACGCAGACCCGACGCCGCTTCATGCTGCTCGGGCAGACGCTCGCCGGCCAGCAGGTATGGGATGTGCGCCGCTGCATCCGGACTCTCCGCACACTCGAGAATTACGCCGAAGCACCACTCGAACTGTGGGGCTACGGCAACACTGCAAGTCATGTCACGCTTGCCTCGCTCTTCGAAAAAGACATTCGCAAACTCAACCTGCGCGACTATCCGGCGACGGACAGAGAACAGCCCGACTATTTGAACATCTCCCGCTTCGCCACGCCGACGCAGTTGCTCAACCTGGCCAAGCGAAAAACTGAAGTGGAAATCCTCGCCAAAAAAAAGAGCTGAACGACATCATGCCGGATCACTACGACGTCATCGTTGTCGGCGTGGGCTCGATGGGCGCAGCGGCCTGTTATCACTTGGCCAAGCTCGGCGCGAAGGTGCTCGGCATCGATAGCCAACCGGTTCCCAACACAAACTCATCCTACAACGGCAACACCCGCGTCATTCGGTTGACCTACCAGGAACATCCCGACTACGTGCCGTTGATTCGCGATGCCTATAAACTTTGGGAGGAGATCGAGCAGGAAACCGGCAGCAACCTGCTCCACAAAACCGGCGTGCTTTACGCGGGTTTCCCCGATGGCGAGGCGATCAGCGGCGTCCGCTTGGCCTCCGAGACGCACAACCTCCCCTGCTCCACGCTGACGCACGCAGAACTGGCGGAACAATTTCCGCAGTTCACATTGCCGGAAGGCATGGTCGGGGCACTCGAACCGGAAGGCGGCTACCTGCTCTCCGAACGCGCTGTTGAGACCTACGTCCAGGCCGCACAACGGCTCGGCACTGAATTGCTGACCTCCGAACCGGTCATTGATTGGGCAAGCGACGGCAACGGCGTAAACGTCCGGACCGCCGGCAGCACACACACCGCGGGCAAACTGATCCTCTGTGCCGGCGCGTGGTCCGGCGGCTTGTTGCGCCTACCGGATGTGCCTCTCACCGTCACGCGGCAGGTGCTCGGCTGGGTGCAACCCAAGAGGCCGGAGCTGTTTCAGCTTGGCGCCTTCCCGGTTTGGAACATCGACCCATACGGGGATG